>Ga0207873_1000554_pt1 | contig 40500 bp, 38 predicted proteins | sample BGWIniCompost_FD_187373 | JGI IMG/M metagenome (GOLD analysis project Ga0207873, IMG submission 187373) | Cellulose adapted compost microbial communities from Newby Island Compost Facility, Milpitas, CA, USA - BGW Initial Compost (SPAdes)... ... | reverse complement strand
GAGCCGGTCGGCGGGGACGTGCGGCTCGCGCGCGCACAGCGACAGCGGGGCCGCGTCCGCTATGGGGCCGGAGGCGGAGGAGGCGGGAGACGGGGAGGAGGACGACACGGTTCCCCATGCTACGGGGCATGGAACACTGCTCGGCATGCGACGCCTCTTCCCTGTGACCGACGAAACAGCAGCTCCGGCCGAGGACCGCGAGTGGAGCCTCGCCGAGCTGGCCGCCGCCTACGCCTACCCCGCGGCGGCGGCGGACGGGCGCGAGCCGTGGCTGCGGGCGAACATGGTCTCCACGCTGGACGGGGCCGCACAGCACGAGGGGCGGTCACAGCCGATCTCCTGCGCCGCCGACATGCGGATCTTCGGCACGCTGCGGGCGCTGGCGGACGTCGTGGTGGTGGGCGCGCAGACGGTGCGCCAGGAGGGGTACCGCCCGGCGCGGGCCCGCGCCGGGTTCGCGGCGGCGCGCGAGGCGGCCGGGCAGCCGCCGGCCCCGGCGATCGCGGTGGTGAGCGCGAGCCTCGACCTGGACTTCACCCTGCCCCTGTTCACCTCCCCGCTGGTGCCCACGCTGGTCCTCACCGGCGCCGGCGCCCCGCCCGAGCGGGTGGCCGCCGCCGAGAAGGCGGGCGCGCGGGTGGTCACCGCGGGCGAGGGCGGGGGAGTCGATCCCGCGCGCGCCGTGCGCGAGCTGGCCGGTCTCGGCTGCACCCGCCTGCTCACCGAGGGCGGCCCGAAACTGCTGGGCCAGTTCGTGGCCGCCGGCGTCCTGGACGAGCTCTGCCTGACCGTGTCCCCGATGCTCAGCGCGGGCACCGCCCAGCGCATCGCCGGCGGCCCCTCCGTCCCGGTGCCCCGGCGCTTCACCCTGACGTCGGTCCTGGAGCAGGACGGTTTCCTGTTCACGCGGTACAGCCGCGGCTGATCGATGCTCGCCCCGCTGCCGCCCCTGAGTCCTCGGATCTCCCCCGAGTCCCCGGGCGACGGTTTCGTCATGTCCCGCACAGGCCCGTACCTCCCCGCCGTGTCCGGAAACGGGTTCGATGGTTACCGCTGGTCCGGTAATCGGTGGAATCTTTCGTTCCGGTTAGCGGTGGGGCGGGCACACTGAATCCGGCCGTACCCGTGCGCATGCGGGGAAGGATGGTTTCCGCGGGGCCGTCCTCGGCCCGCGAAGGAGAAGGGGCGCCCTGGTGTTCACAAGCGTATTGATGATCGAGAAGGCCCTGACGTCCGCGGACGTGGAGTTCGTCACCACCCTCCACGGTGACGAGCCGGTCTCCTTCCACGTGCTGCTCCAGCCGCGCGGCAAGCAGGCGGACCGGCTGCTGCGGGCCATCGACGACGTGGCCCTCGGCGAGCTGGACGAGGCGGTGCGCGAGGGCGAGACGCCCGAGGGCGAGGACGCCAGGAGCGTCGGGCAGCGGGCCCTCGAGGTGTCCCTGCAGGCGCTGCGGGCCAGCGGGGACGAGGCCGAGGGGCGCCTGGTCGAGGACCATCCGCTGGACGCGCTGAAGGCCCTGGTCGAGGAGGTGGACGCGGACGAGGTCATCGTGCTGACCGACCCCCACTACGTGGAGGAGTTCTTCCACCGCGACTGGGCCTCCCGGGCCCGGCACAAGGTGGGGGTACCGGTGCTGAAACTCTTCTCCCACAGCAAGGCATAGGCTGGGGCCGCGCCCCGCCGCCAGGGGCGCGCACACCGTCGTCCCGCCCGTCGCACCACTGGGAGAACACGCATGGCACCCGGCCTTCCCACCGCCCTGGACCGACCGCACTTCATCGGCATCGGCGGCGCCGGAATGTCGGGCATCGCCAAGATCCTCGCCCAGCGCGGCGCCAAGGTGGCCGGCAGCGACGCCAAGGACTCCGCCACCGCCGAGGCGCTGCGCGCCCTCGGCGCCACCGTGCACATCGGCCACGCCGCCGAGCACCTCGCGGACGACGCCAGCTGCGTGGTGGTCTCCTCGGCGATCCGCGAGGACAACCCCGAGCTGCTGCGCGCCGCCGAGCTGGGCATCCCGGTGGTGCACCGCTCCGACGCCCTCGCCGCGCTGATGGAGGGGCTGCGCCCGATCGCCGTGGCCGGCACCCATGGCAAGACCACCACCACCTCCATGCTGGCGGTCTCCCTCACCGAGCTGGGCCTGAACCCCTCCTACGCCATCGGCGGCGACCTGGACGCCCCCGGCTCCAACGCCCTGCACGGCGAGGGCGACATCTTCGTCGCCGAGGCCGACGAGTCCGACCGCAGCTTCCACAAGTACGCGCCCGAGGTCGCGATCATCCTCAACGTGGAGCTGGACCACCACGCCAACTACGCCTCGATGGAGGAGATCCACGAGTCCTTCGAGACCTTCGTCGGCCGGATCGTGCCCGGCGGCACCCTGGTGATCTCGGCCGACCACGCGGGCGCGCGCGAGCTGACCCGGCGCCTGGACGGCTCGGTGCGGACGGTGACCTACGGCGAGTCCGCCGACGCCGACGTGCGGGTGCTCTCCGTCGTCCCGCAGGGGCTGAAGAGCGAGGTCACCGTCGAGCTGGACGGGGCTCCGCTCACCTTCACCGTCTCGGTGCCCGGACGCCACTACGCGCACAACGCCGTCGCCGCCCTCGCCGCCGGCGTGGCGCTCGGCATCCCCGCCGCCGAGCTGGCGCCCGCGCTCGCCGCCTACACCGGCGTGAAGCGGCGCCTGCAGCTCAAGGGCGAGGCCGCGGGCGTGCAGGTCGTCGACTCCTACGCCCACCACCCGACCGAGATGACCGCCGACCTGGAGGCCATGCGCGCCGCCGCCGGCGACTCCCGCATCCTCGTGGTCTTCCAGCCGCACCTGTTCTCCCGCACCCGGGAGCTCGGCACCGAGATGGGCCAGGCCCTGGCCCTCGCCGACGCCGCCGTGGTCCTCGACATCTACCCGGCCCGCGAGGACCCGATCCCCGGCGTCACCAGCGAGCTGATCATCGACGCGGCCCGTGCCGCCGGTGCCGACGTCACGCCCGTCCTCGACAAGGCCGAGGTGCCGTCGGTGGTCGCGGGAATGACCGGACCCGGTGATCTCGTTCTCACCATGGGCGCGGGCGATGTCACCGACCTCGGCCCGCGGATCCTGGACCGTCTGTCGAAGCAGCCGAAGCAGTCGAGTAGGGGTTGAGGCTCATGCCGTACGAGGTGGAGAAGCCGGACGAGCAGTGGCGCGCGGAGCTGACCCCCGCCGAGTACGCCGTACTGCGCGAGGCGGCCACCGAGCCCGCCTTCACGGGGGAGTACACCGACACCAAGACCAAGGGCGTCTACTCCTGCCGCGCCTGCGGTGCCGAGCTGTTCACCTCCGAGACCAAGTTCGAGTCGCACTGCGGATGGCCGTCCTTCTACGACCCGAAGGACTCCGACGCGGTGGAGCTGGTGGAGGACCGCTCGCACGGCATGGTGCGCACGGAGGTGCGCTGCGCCCGCTGCGGCTCGCACCTGGGCCATGTCTTCGAGGGTGAGGGATACCCGACCCCCACCGACCAGCGGTACTGCATCAACAGCATCTCGCTGCGGCTGCAGCCCGCCGAGGACTGAGACAGCCCGGCCGCCGGCTGAGACATCCCGGCAGGCTGCCCCCGCCCCGTGGCCTGCGCGTCTTTGCGCAGGGCCGGCCGGGCGGGGGCGGTGCGGCTCGCCCGCAGGTGGCGGCCACGGCCCGCCGGAGGACACCGACGCCGGGCACCCGCTGCCTCACCACCCCGTCACCAGCAGATGGTTGAGCAGCAGCGCGAGCAGCGCCTGCCCGGCCAGCCACACCCGGGGGCCGGGCAGCAGGGCGCAGGCGGGCAGCAGCCAGAACGCGAACGGCAGCCAGATGCGTTCGGTCTCCGCCTTGCTCATGCCGGACAGATCCGCGATCAGCAGCGCGAGCAGGGCGGAGAGCACCAGCAGCGCCAGCCGCGCCGTGGCCGGGCCGGTGAGCCGCCCCCGGCGCGCGAGGAGCACACCGCCGCACCGGCGCAGCGCCGCCACGGAAGCCGGGCCGATGATCAGCACCGTGCAGGCGAAGTTCGCCCACACCCAGTAGCCGTACGGCCTGACCCCGCCGGCGCCCTGGTAGTAGCGGGTGACCAGCAGCCGGTACGCCTCCCACCAGTCGAAGCCCAGCGCCGTGAACAGCGCGGGGACCACCAGGAAACCCGCCGCCGCATACGGCAGCGGACGCAGCCGGTCCCGGCCCAGCAGCAGCACCGCCGCGCCGGGCACGGCGAACAGTGTCAGCCCGTAGGACAGATACACGGTCAGCCCGAACAGCAGTCCCGACGCCAGACCCGTCCAGCGCGGACGATGCCCGGTCACGGCGAGGGCGAGCAGTGCCACCGCCCAGGCGGTGACCGCCGTGAAGTACCCGTCGGCGGAGGTGCCCACCCACACCGCGGCCGGGGTCAGGACCAGGAACGGGGCGGCCCGCCGGGCCCAGGACTCGCCGGCCAGCGCGCGCACGGCGCACAGGATCGCCACGGCGGCGGTGGTGCCCACGGTGATGCAGAAGGCTCCCGCCCAGCCCCCGCCGCCGAGCCCCACCCGGTCCAGCAGCACGAAGGTGACGGTGGCGCCCGGCGGGTGACCGGCGACATGCGCGGGCCAGTTGTCCGGCGCGTCGATCAGGATGTGCGCGGTGAAGTCCCGCAGGGTGGCCGGGATGTCGCCGAAGCGGTCGATGGCCCGCAGATACTCATGACGGGTGGTCAGCTGTTCGGCGACGCCCCGGTGCCAGCCGTCGATCAGCGCGAGCGACCAGGTCCACGCCAGGGCGGCCGCCCACACCGCGGCCAGCAGGGGGCGCCAGGCCAGCCGCCGGGCGAGCGCCGGACCGTGCAGCACCACGGCCGCCGCGACCAGCACCGCCGCCGGTGTGCCGGGGCCGGTGTGCGGCTCCCAGTGGGCCAGCAGCGGCGGCCAGTTCACCCGCAGGGAGCCGTACCGGCGCTGGATCGACCAGCCGATCAGCGCCGCGGCGAGGACGAGCAGCGCGGCCGCGGCGACGGCGTACAGGTCGCGGCGGAGACCGGACGCCGGGCCACGGGGGCGAGCGGAGTCCTTCGTGCGGAGCGGAGCGGGGTCACGGCGGAGATCACGGTGCACGCCGTCACGCTAGGCCGGGCGGACGCCGGGACCGGGCCGCCGAGCGTGGACGTCAGCGTTTCGTCACCGGTCATGACCCTTCCGACGGGGGAGTGCGGACCTACGGTCGGTACATGGCTCGGTCCCTCCTCACCGCCCCGCGCTGGCGCAGCCCGCTGCGTGGCCCCCGGTTCACCGCCGTCCTCGGCACGGTGCTGCTCGCCGGGGTCACGGTCCTGTTCGTCACGGGCCTGGTGTCCTACGCCTCGTACAACCCGGACCTGGCACGGGTGAACGACAAGACCCCGGGCAAGGGGATCCTCGGCTTCTACCTCTTCTCCTGGCCCACCGACCCGCCCTGGCTGTACCGGCTCACCCAGGGCGTCCACGTCACCCTCGGGCTGACCCTGGTCCCGGTGCTGCTGGCCAAGCTGTGGTCGGTGCTGCCCCGGCTGTTCACCGTGCCCCCGGTCCGCTCGCTCAGCCACGCCCTGGAACGCCTGTCGCTGCTGCTCCTGGTCGGCGGCGCGCTGTTCCAGTTCGCCACCGGCATCCTCAACGTCCAGCTCGACTACGTCTTCCCCGGCTCCTTCTACCCGCTGCACTTCTACGGCGCCTGGGTCTTCTTCGGCGCCTTCCTCGCCCATGTGGTGCTGAAGATGCCGGTGGCGCTGCGCAATCTGCGCGCCATGCGCCGGCGCGAGCCGGAGGAGCCCGGCGACCTGGTCGTCCCGGACCCCGGCGCGCCGACCCTCACCCGGCGGGGAGCGTTCGGTCTCGTGGGCGGCGCCTCGCTGCTGCTGTTCGCCACCTCCGCAGGGCGCAGCTTCGACGGGCCGCTGAGGCAGACCGCCGTGCTCACCCCGCACGGCGGACCCGAACCCGGCACCGGACCCAACGGGTTCCAGATCAACAAGACGGCCGCCTACGCGGGGATCCGTCCCGCCGAGACCACCGCCGAGGCCTGGCGGCTGGCCGTCACCGGGCGCTCCGGCACCGTCCGGCTCAGCCGCGCCGAGCTGCTGGACCTGCCCCAGCACAGCGCGGCGCTGCCCATCGCCTGCGTGGAGGGCTGGTCGACCAGCGACCAGTGGTGGCGGGGCGTGCGGCTGCGCGACCTCGCGGCACTGGTCGGCGAGGAGGAGCCGACCGATGTGCTCGTGGAGTCGCTGCAGCGCCGGGGCGCCTTCCGCAAGGCGGCGCTGCGCGCCAACCAGGTCGCCGACCCGCGCTCCCTGCTCGCCCTCGCCGTGAACGGCGAGGACCTCAGCCCCGATCACGGCCATCCGGCGCGGATCATCGTCCCCGCGGCCCCCGGAGTACTCAACACCAAGTGGGTGGCCCGCCTGACCTTCGGAAGGCTGTGAGGACAGTGGCACGCACCCGGCGGCCCCGCCGCTCCCCCCGGTTTCCTCGTCCTCCTCGCGTCCCACGCCTCCCCCGCCCGGTGCTCGGCAGCCCTTTCCCTCTGCTGGTGCTGCTCTGCTCGTTCGCCCTGTGCGGGTACGCGGGGGTTCGGCTGCTGGAGGGCGACTGGCTGCTCGTCGTGCTGTGGTTCGCCGGGGCGGCCGTGCTGCACGACCTGGTGCTGGCCCCCCTGTACCTGGCGGCCGACCGGGCGCTGCTGGCGACCGCGGGGCCGCGCCGGAGGTGGGTGAACCATGTGCGGGTGCCGGCCGTGCTCTCCGGGCTGCTGCTCCTCGTCTGGTTCCCGCTGATCACCGGCAGGGTGTCGGAGCGCTACGTCCGGGTCACCGCGCTGTCCGCCGACGGATACGCGGCCCGCTGGCTCCTCCTCACGGCCGCCCTCTTCGGCGGCTCCGCGCTGCTGTACGCGGTACGGGTGCGCAGGGGTCGGCGCCGGCCGCCGGATCCGGGCTGACGGGGCGGCGCCGTGCCGTTCACCGCCCGGTCTCCCGGGGCGGCGGGAACTCGCGCACCAGGCCGCCGCCCCGGGGCTCGTAGCACGACATGCCGGCGTTCCAGCCGAAGCCGGTGAGCAGCGAGTGGAGCTCCTCCCACCGCTCCGGCTCGACCTGTCCCGAGAAGCGGATGAGGCCGCGCCCGGAGAGCGTGCCGAGCCGGGCCCAGCCGGTGGAGAAGGCCAGCTCACCGGAGAACTGCTCGGACGGGCCGGTCTCCCAGCCCGCCCCGGACAGCGCGGCGGGGAACTCCGCCGGCGTGGGTCGCAGGACGCCGTCGCGCGCATCGGCCTCCGGATGGACGGCCCCGTAGACGTTGGGAAGCCCGTCGAGCTTCTCGCGCAGCCAGTCGGGGATGTTCTCCTCGGTGCGGGGGAAGCAGGCCAGGTCCCGGGCGTAGCTCTCGGGCGTGAAGGAGCGCGTGTCCGGCTCGTTGTCGTAGTCGTAGCGGACCGTGTACTTCTCCGGGGTCAGCGTGTAGACCAGCGTGAACCAGGTGCCTCTGCCCTCGGAGTACATGCCCTGGCGCAGCCGCCGGCACAGCTCGGTGATGCCCCGCGGGACGCCCGCGGCGACGAGGCTGCTGCCGTCCGCGGCCGTGACGGACAGGGACGCCATCGAACCGCCGACGGCCAGCTCGGCCCACCGGAGGGTCGCCGTCGCCCAGCCGTCGGGGAGACTGCCGCCGAGCACACCGCCGAGCTCGGCGCATATCTCGGCCTGTTCAACGGCGTTCAGGGCGTGGGGGACCACGGTGTCACCTTCCTCGCGGGGATCAAGGGCTCTCTGCTCGGACGCATGGCACGACCATCCGGTTGCGGGAGGGCGGCCGCTCGGATCCGGGCCGTGGCCGGCCTTGCCCCGGTGAGGCGCTGCCCCGGCGGTGAGTACGAGCAGTGCGAGGAGCACGGGGAGTGCGCGGAAGGGGGCGCGCGGAGCGGGCGGGCGGTGTGTGCGCCGAGCCGGTCAGCGCCGTGTGGTCTCGGGGCCGGTGCGCAGGGCCACGAAGCTGCGCCCGCCGAGACTCCAGTCGGCCTCGGTGCGCCAGCCCGCCTCGCCCGCGTACCTCAGCAGTGCGGCGGTGCCGAGACGGGCCCAGGGAAACGGGCTGCCGGGAGTGCCGCGGGCGCCGGTGACCTGGACGGTGACCCGCTCGTCGACGTCCGGGAGCGGAGCCGTCTCGGCGAGCAGCAGCCCGCCGGGCGCGAGCAGCCGGGCCAGCCGGGCGAGCAGGGCGGACGGGTCGCCGCCGATGCCGATGTTCCCGTCCAGGAGCAGGGCGGTGCCCCAGCGGCCGGTGCCGGGCAGCGGATCGAACACCGAGCCGCGCAGGGCCCGTCCGCCGCGCCGCACGGCACGGGCGACCGCGGCCTCGCTGACGTCGATGCCCAGAGCCGGCCGGTCCCGGGCGGCCAGTGCCGTCAGCAGCCGCCCGGGGCCGCACCCGACATCGAGCACGGCGCCCTCGCAGCGCCGCAGCACCTCCAGGTCGGCGTCGTCGGCCTCCGCGCACCACCGCTCGACCTCCAGCGGCAGCAGCCAGCCGTCCGTCCGCCGCAGGAACAGCGGCCCCCGCCCCGTGCGCAGGGCCTCGGCGTAGGGGTCGGCCGACCAGGCCCGCACCGCCGCCCCCAGCGACCCCGCCGTCCGCACCGCCTCCGCGCCTCCCGGCGCGGGGCCGCGCCGCGCGCCGACGCGTATGGCCCTCACCGGCGGATCGCCGTCAGGTCGGCCAGACGGGCGGCGAAGCGGCTGCCGGGCGCCGCCTCGGCGACCACCACCGCGTCCTGGGCGGTGTCCACGTCCCGGAGCACCGGCAGGTCCCGTACCCGCAGATGGGCGAGGCGGCGGCGCTGGGCGGCGCCGGTGTGCGGGGTGGACATCGGGACGCCGCGCAGCAGGGCCGGGTCGGGCTCGGCCAGGCCCAGCGCCCAGAAGCCGCCGTCCTCGGCGGGCCCGAACCAGGCGTCGCAGCCGGCGAAGTCGACGGTGAGCAGCCCGGGGGTGACCTGCGGGGTGTCCATCCCGATCAGCAGGGCCGGCCCGTCGCACCGCGCGAACGCGCCGGCCAGCCGTTCGTCGAGTCCGCCCGCGCACTGCGGTGCGACCTCGAAGCCGGCCGGCAGCCACGGGCCGGGCGCCCCGTCCAGCACCAGCAGCCGGCGGCGGGCCGGGGTGCGGGCCACCGCGTCCAGGGTGTCGGCGAGCGCCGCCCGGGCCAGGGCCGACGCCTCCTCGGGGGTGAAGGGCGGGGTCAGCCTGGTCTTCACCCGGCCCGGCCGCGGCTCCTTGGCGACGACCACCAGCGTCACCTCGCTCGCCGCGGGCTCGCACGTCGTTCCGCTCGTCACCGGCTCACGTCCTCTCGCGCGTCCTCTCCCGCGTGCTCGCGCGGCGGCTCGCGCAGCACGCGGCTCATGTCCCGTACCGCCTGCCAGGTGCCGCGCCAGGTGCCGGTCACCTTGGACGTGCCGGTGCGGGGCCGGTACGGCACGTCGTGCTCGGCGACCCGCCAGCCCGCGTCGGCGGCGCGCACCACCATCTGCAGCGGATAGCCGCTGCGCCGGTCGGTCAGCTCCAGGCCGAGCAGCGCCTCGCGCCGGGCCGCCCGCAGCGGGCCGAGGTCGTGCAGCCGCAGCCCGGTGCGGCGGCGCAGCAGCCGGGTGAGGGCGAGGTTGCCCACGCGGGCGTGCAGCGGCCAGGCGCGGCGCGCCCGCGGCCGGCGCCGGCCCAGCACCAGGTCGGCCTCCCCGGAGCGGACCTCCGCCACGAACGGCACCAGATCGGCCGGGTCGAGCGAGGCGTCGCAGTCGCAGAAGCAGACGATCCCGGCGGTCGCGGCGGTGAGCCCGGCGTGGCAGGCGGCGCCGAATCCGCGCCGTTCCTCGCGGACCACGGTGGCGCCGAGCGAGCGGGCGATGCGGTCCGAGCCGTCGCGGGAGCCGTTGTCCACGACGATCGCGCGCCAGCCGGGCGGAACGCGCCGAAGCACCCACGGCAGCGCCTCCGCCTCGTCGAGACAGGGGAGCACCACATCCACGGCATCCGCCGGATCCGCGCCGCTCGCGCCGCCGCCGGGCGCCCTGCGAGGCTTCGGACCGGGCGTCTCGGGCCCGCTCAAGGAGTTGATCACGGCACCCACTCTACGAAGACGAAGCGGACAAACCGGACTTCGGCTCCTTACGAAACGCGGACGTCGGCGCCCGGCGGCGGCGCTTTCGCGCGCGCGGTGCGAGGCTGGCCGCATGGAGCAGCAACAAGACCCCGGGCAGGCCAGGGCGCGGGTCCTGGTCGTCGACGACGACCCCACCGTCGCGGAAATCGTCTCGGGCTACCTGGACCGTGCCGGCTACGACGTCGATCATGCGGGCGACGGCCCGGACGCCCTGGCCCGCGCCGCCGCGCACCGGCCCGACCTCGTCGTGCTCGATCTGATGCTGCCCGGCATGGACGGCCTCGAGGTGTGCCGCCGGATCCGCGGCCGGGGGCCGGTGCCGGTGATCATGCTGACCGCGCGCGGCGACGAGGACGACCGCATCCTCGGCCTCGAGGTCGGCGCCGACGACTACGTCACCAAACCGTTCAGCCCGCGCGAGCTGGTGCTCCGGGTGGAGTCCGTGCTGCGCCGCGCCCGCCCGGCGCCGCCGTCGGCCGCCGTGCTGCGCGCGGCCGGCCTCGCGGTCGACCCGGTCGCCCGCCGCGCCCACAAGAACGGCACCGAACTCGCCCTCACCATCCGGGAGTTCGACCTCCTCGCCTTCTTCCTGAGGCATCCCGGGCGGGCGTTCACCCGCGAGGAGCTGATGCACCAGGTCTGGGGCTGGGACTTCGGCGACCTGTCCACCGTCACCGTCCATGTCCGGCGGCTGCGCGGCAAGATCGAGGACGACCCGGCCCGGCCCCGGCTGATCCAGACGGTCTGGGGCGTCGGGTACCGCTTCGACACCGCGGACACCCACGGCACCGGCACACCGGACGCGACGCCGCCCGACGCGCGGACAGCCGACGCGCGGGCATCCGACGCGGGGGAAGGCTGACCGGCCGTGCGCGACACGCTCCTCATCGCCCTGTTCGCCTTCGCCGGCGCCGCCGCGGCCGGACTGCTCGGCGCCTGCGTCCTGCTGCTCATCCGCCGCAGGTCGCTGACCGCGCACCTCACGGTGGTCGCCGCCGTCGCGGTGACCGCGATGCTCGCCGGCACCCTGGCCGTCGCCCAGGCGATGTTCCTCTCCCCGCACGACCTCACCGTGGTCACCACGGTCGTGGCCATGGCCGCCGTGGTGTCCCTGGCGACCGCCCTGCTGCTGGGACGCTGGGTCGTCGCCCGCAGCCGGGACCTGGCCCTTGCGGCCCGCTCCTTCGGCGACGGCGGCGACTTCTCGGCACCGGACGGCCCAGCGACCGCGGAACTCGCCGCCCTCAGCCGGGAGCTGGAGTCCACCAGCCGCAAGCTCGCCGAGTCGCGCGACCGGGAACGCGCCCTGGAGACCTCACGCCGCGAACTGGTCGCCTGGATCTCCCACGACCTGCGCACGCCGCTCGCCGGGCTGCGGGCCATGGCCGAGGCGCTGGAGGACGGCGTCGCCGCCGACCCCGACCGCTACCTCAAGCAGATCCGCACCGAGGTGGAACGCCTCAACGACATGGTCGGCGACCTCTTCGAACTCTCCCGCATCCACGCCGGCACGCTCACGCTCTCGCTCTCCCGCATGTCCCTCTACGACCTGGTCGGCGACGCCCTCGCCGGCGCCGACCCGCTCGCCCGCGAGCACGGCGTACGGCTGGTCGGCGACCGGGTGGAACCGGTGCCGGTGGAGGTGGACGGCCGCGAGATGAGCCGCGTCCTGGGCAACCTCCTGGTCAACGCCATCCGGCGCACGCCCGCCGACGGCACGGTCGCCGTCACCGCCGAACGCTCGGACTCCGGCGTGGTCCTGGCCGTCACCGACGGCTGCGGCGGCATCCCCGAGGAGGACCTGCCCCGCGTCTTCGACACCGGCTGGCGCGGCACCCACGCCCGCACCCCGCCGGCCGGCGCCGGACTGGGCCTCGCCATCGTCCGCGGCATCGTCGAGGCCCACCGCGGCACCGCCACCGTCCGCAACGTCACCGGCGGCTGCCGCTTCGAGGTCCGCCTCCCGGCGGCGGAGGCGTGACGGACCTCCCGCCCGTGCTGGACCTCAGAGCGACTCGCCGCGCGGCCCCGCCGCCGCGAACTCCCGCATCCCCTCCTCGAAGTCCACTTCCGGTTTCCAGCCCAGCTCGCCGCGCAGGCGGGTGGAGTCGGCGGTGATGTGTCGCACGTCGCCGAGGCGGTACTCGCCGGTGACCACCGGGTCGGGGCCGCCGCAGGCGGTGGCGAGGGCACGGGCCATCTCCGCGACCGTGCGCGGGGTGCCGCTGCCGGTGTTGTACGCGGTGAGGGTGCCGGGCGGCGGCGCGGCCTCCAGCGCGGCGACATTGGCCCGGGCGACGTCCCGTACGTGGACGAAGTCGCGGCGCTGGCGGCCGTCCTCGAAGACCCGCGGTGCCTCGCCGCGGGCCAGAGCCGAGCGGAAGAGGGACGCCACACCCGCGTAGGGGGTGTCGCGCGGCATCCGGGGGCCGTACACGTTGTGGTAGCGCAGGGACACCGCGGTGGCACCGGTGCTGCGGGCCCAGGCGGCGGCCAGGTGCTCCTGCGTCAGTTTGGTGGTGGCGTACACATTGCGCGGGTCGAGTGGGGCGTCCTCCGCGGTCAGCCCGGGTTCGAGTGCGGTGCCGCAGTGCGGGCAGCGGGGTTCGAAGCGGCCGGCGTCCAGGTCGGCGACCGAGCGCGGGCCGGGCCGTACGACGCCGTGCCGGGGACAGTCGTAGCGGCCCTCGCCGTACACCACCATCGAACCCGCCAGCACCAGCCGGCGCACGCCCGCCTCCGCCATGGCCGCGAGCAGCACCGCCGTGCCCAGGTCGTTGCGCGAGACGTAGTCCGGCGCGTCCCCGAAGCCGGTGCCGAGCCCCACCTTGGCGGCCTGGTGGCACACGGCGTCCACGCCGGACAGCGAGCGCCGCACCGCGTCCGGGTCGCGCACGTCGTCGGCCGGGTCGGAGCGGACGTCGAACACGGTCGCTTCGTGGCCGTGCGCCCGCAGCGCCTCGACCACATGGGATCCGATGAAGCCGGCACCGCCGGTGACCAGTACGCGCATGCGCCTACGCTAGGTCCGCGCACCCGCCCGGCGACGGGGCCACGCCCGGCACGTCACCGCCCCGTAAGAGTCCGTGAGGAGACTTCGCGGTCCGTGAGAGGACTTGGTGAAGGCACGGTGGCGAAGTCCGGGTCGCGGGGCCCGGACGTGCGACCTCGCCGTCCGGATCCCGGGGCGTCGTCTCAGGCGGCGTCTAGACTCGACCGGCACAGCGAGCGTGACCCGGCCAGTTTTCCGCCACCCGAAGGGCATTCGGCGTCTTGATACGGATCGATTCAGTCACAAAGCGGTACCCGGACGGCACGGTGGCGGTCGACCGGCTGTCGCTCGAGATCCCGGACCGCTCGATCACCGTCCTCGTCGGGCCCTCCGGCTGCGGCAAGACCACCACCCTGCGCATGATCAACCGGATGGTGGAACCCACCGAGGGCACCATTCTCCTCGACGGCCAGGACATCCAGCGCCGGCCGGTCACCGCGCTGCGCCGGTCCATGGGCTACGTCATCCAGAACGCCGGGCTGTTCCAGCACCGCACCATCGTCGACAACATCGCCACCGTGCCCCGCATGCTGGGCTGGGGCAAGCAGAAGTCCCGCGCACGGGCGGCCGAGCTGATGGAGCGGGTGGGGCTGGACAGCGCGCTGGCCAAGCGCTACCCGTACCAGCTCTCCGGCGGTCAGCAGCAGCGCGTCGGGGTGGCGCGGGCGCTCGCCGCCGACCCGCCGGTGCTGCTGATGGACGAGCCGTTCTCCGCCGTCGACCCCGTGGTGCGCAAGGGCCTCCAGGACGAACTGCTCCGGCTCCAGGACGAGCTGGGCAAGACGATCGTCTTCGTCACCCATGACATCGACGAGGCGATCAAGCTGGGCACCACGGTCGCCGTGCTGCGCGAGGGCGGCCGGCTCGCCCAGTACGCCCCGCCCGCCGAGCTGCTCTCCGCCCCCGCCGACGGCTTCGTGGAGGACTTCCTCGGCGCCGACCGGGGCATCCGCCGGCTCTCCTTCTTCTCCTCCGCGGCCCTGGAGCTGACCGTCGACCCGGTCATCACGGCGGACGCGGACGCCGGGCGCATCGCGGCCTCCGGCACCCCGCACCTGCTGGTGACCGACGCCGACGGCCGCCCCCTCGGCTGGGCCGAGCGTCGCGAGGCGGCCGCGGGGCCCGTCGACACCGAGCGGCTGCTGCCGCACGGCCGCCCCTTCGTGCCCGGCACCGACTCGCTGCGCGCCGCCCTGGACTGCGCCGTGCTCTCGCCCACCGGGTGGGCCGTCGCCGTGGACGGCACCGGCCGGGTGACCGGCGTGGTCTCGCAGGCGACCATCGCCGAGGCGATCCGCACCGCCCACACCCAGAGCCGTGCGGAGGCCGCCCGGCAGGCCGGGGAGACCGGCGAGCCCCGGGACGCGGACGCAGCCGACCGGGCGGACAAGGCCGAGGTCGCCCCGTGAACGGCTTCTTCGACATCCCCAGCGACCTCCAGCACAGCTGGCCCGGCCTGATCGGACTGCATGTGCGCGAGGCCCTGCTGCCGGTGGCCGCCGGACTGCTGCTCGCCCTGCCGCTCGCCCAGCTGTGCGTCCGCCTGCGCTGGCTGTACGCACCGGTGCTCGGCGTGACCACCGTCCTCTACGCCATCCCCTCCCTGGCCTTCTTCGTCGTCCTCATCGACTACACCGGCCAGACCGAACTCACCGTGATGATCCCGCTGGCCGTCTACAGCCTGGTGGTGCTGGTCCCGGCGATCGTCGACGCGGTGCGCTCGGTGCCGCAGGAGACGCTCGCCGCCGCGACCGCCATGGGCTTCGGCCCCGTACGCCGCTACCTCCAGGTGCAGCTGCCGATCGCCGCGCCCGCCGTCATCGCCGGCCTGAGGGTCGCCACCGCGTCCAGCATCTCCCTGGTCAGCGTGGGCGCCCTGATCGGCAACCAGGGCGCGCTGGGCAATCTGCTGGCCGCCGCGCAGAAATACGACCGTCCCGAACTCGCCGTCAACTCCGTGCTGACCACGGCGGCCCTGGCCATCCTGTGCGACGCCCTGCTGGTGCTGCTGCGGCGGGTGCTCACCCCGTGGATGCCCCGCGGCTCGGGCGGCGGCCCCCGGGCAGCCGCCGCGGCCTCGCAACGGCCCGAGGCGGAGGTGGCGGCCCGGTGAACGTCCTCACCTTCGTCGACGCGTTCTTCAGCGACAGCGCCCACTGGCACGGCTACGACGGCATCCCGCAGCGCCTCCTGGAACACGTCCAGTACACCCTGCTCGCTCTCGCCCTGGCCGCCGCCATCGGCCTGCCCGCGGGCCTGCTCACCGGGCACACCGGCCGCGGCGGCAACGCCATCGCCTTCATCGCCACCGCCGCCCGCGCCCTGCCCAGCTTCGGCCTGCTGGTGCTGATCGTGGTCACCCTGGGCTTCGGACTGCTGCCGGTGATGATCCCGCTGGTGGTGCTCGCCGTCCCGCCGATCCTCGTCACCACCTACGAGGCGGTGCGCTCCGTCGACCCCGCACCGGTGGACGCCGCCCGCGGGATGGGGATGCACGAGTCACGCATCCTCTTCCAGGTCGAACTCCCGGTCGCACTGCCGCTGATCCTCAGCGGGCTGCGCTCGGCGGCCATCCAGATCGTCTCCACGGCCACCATCGCCGCCTACGTCTCCCTCGGAGGCCTGGGCCGCTACATCGTCGACGGCCTCTACCAGCGGGACTACGAGAAGGTGGTGGGCGGCGCCACGCTCGTCGCCCTCCTCGCGCTCGCCACCATCGCGGTGTTCTGGGCGGCCGGACGGCTGGCGGTCTCCCCCGGGGTGCGCAGGCACCGGACGTGACCAAAACGGCCTTGACTGATCGTGAAGCGGCTGGATTGGATCGGTGAATGACTTCTACCGCCAGCACGCACAGCACCCGGTCCAGGACGAGGCACACCGGCGCGGGGGCCGTCGCGCTCACCGCCGTGGCGGCGCTGCTCGCGGGCTGCGGCGGCTCCGGTGACACCTCCGACAACCCGCTCGCCGGAGAGAAGGCCGAGGCCGGCACCGTCGTCGTCGGCTCCAACAACTTCGCCGAGAGCACCCTGCTCGCCGACATCTACGGCGAGGCCCTCAAGGCCAAGGGCATCAAGGTCACCTACAAGCACAACATCGGCAGCCGTGAGACCACGTACGGCCTGATGAAGAACGGTTCCATCACCGTCCTGCCCGAGTACAACGGTTCGCTGCTCGCCTTCCTCGACCCCGAGGCGGAGCAGAAGTCCGCCGAGGAAGTGAACGCCGCGGTCAAGGCCAGGCTGGACAAGGGGCTGACGCTGCTTCAGTCCTCGCCCGCCGAGGACAAGGACTCGGTCAGCGTCAACGCCGAGACGGCGAAGAAGTACAAGCTCACCGCCTCCTCCACGCTCGCCGACCTCAAGGACGTGGCGCCCGAGCTGGTGATCGGCGGCTCGCCCGAGTTCCAGACCCGGCACCACGGGCTCAAGGGCCTGAAGTCCGTCTACGGCCTGGAGTTCGAGTCCTTCAAGGCGCTCGACGCGGGCGGACCGCTGACCCAGGCGGCCCTCACCCGCAACACCGTGCAGGCGGCGAACATCTTCACCACCGACCCGACCATCGTGAAGGAGAAGTTCGTCGTCCTGAAGGACCCGGAGAACCTCTTCGGCTTCGCCAACGTCACCCCGCTGGTCAGCAAGGAACTGCCGAAGGAGGGCGTGGACGCGCTCGACGCGGTGTCCGCGAAGCTCGACACCGAGACCCTGCTGAAGCTGGACGCGCAGGTGCAGCTGGAGAAGAAGGACCCGCTGGACGTGGCGAAGGCCTGGCTGAAGTCGGCCGGACTGGACTGACCTCACCGTCCCACGGGGGCGGCCTCGGCGATCAGCAGGTCGATCAGCGCGATCAGCACGTCCCGGCAGGACGCCCGCTCCCGGGCGTCGCACAGCAGCACCGGCACGGCCTCCGGCAGGGCCAGCGCCTCCCGGATGTCCTCCACCGGGTAGGGGTGCTCGCCGTGGAAACCGTTGGCCGCGACGACGAACGGGATGTCCCGGCGTTCGAAGAAGTCGATCGCGGCGAAGCTGGAGCGCGGGCGGCGCACGTCCACCAGCACCACCGCGCCCAGCGCGCCGAGCGCCAGGTCGTTCCACATGAACCAGAACCGCTGCTGGCCGGGCGTGCCGAACAGGTACAGCACCAGATCGTCCGCGATGGTGATGCGGCCGAAGTCCAGGGCGACGGTGGTCGACCGCTTCTGCTCGATGCCGTCCAGATCGTCGACGTCCAGGCCAGCCGTGGTGAGCGGCTCCTCGGTGCGCAGCGGGACGATCTCGCTGACCGAGCCGACCATGGTCGTCTTGCCCACGCCGAAGCCGCCCGCGATCAGGATCTTGACCGTGTCGGGGGCGTCAGAGCCGGCCAAGGCCATCCCTCACTTTCTGAAGCAGGTTCAGGTCCGGGGTCGTGCGGGTCACCGGGCACGGCGGACGGACGGTGATCCGGCCCGCCTCCAGCAGGTCGCAGAGCAGGATGACGACGACGCTCACCGGGAGGTCCAGGCGCGCGGCGAGTTCCGCCACCGCGACCGGCTCGGCGCACTGCCGCAGGATCCGGGTGTGCTCGGGCTGCGGCCGGGTGAGGGTCTCGGGCTGGGGGTCCACCGCCGTGACCGTCGTGATGAGGGTGAAGTCGGCGCGGCTCGGCCGGGTACGGCCACCCGTCAGGGTGAACGGCCGTACGAGCCTTCCCGCCGGGTCGCCTCCGCTCACCTCACACGCCGGAGTCGGCGCCGGGATCGGCGGCCGTGGCCCGCGGGGCCGCGCTGAGGTGCTCGCCGATCTTCTTCACCAGCATGTTCATCTGATACGCCACGACACCGACGTCCGCGCCGGGACCGGTGAGCACCACCAGATGGGCGCCGGGTCCTGCCGAGGTCAGGATCAGATAGCTGTTGGCCATCTCGATGAGCGCCTGACGCACCGGGCCGCCGCGGAAGTCCATGCTGACGCCCTTGCTGAGGCTCATCAGCCCGGAGGCGGTCGCCGCGAGCCGCTCCGCGTCGTCCCGCAGGAACCCGGTGGACTTGCTCACCACCAGCCCGTCCTCGGACAGCACCACGGCCTGATTCACGTCGGCGACCCGTTCCACGAGTCCGGTCAGCAGCTGGTCCAGCTTGGTGTTCGTGGCGGGGGCTGGTCGAGTCATGACGGTGTTCCTTACGGGGCGTCGGCGGGAGTCGGTCGGTTCTGGGACCGGCCCGTGGTGGTGGCCGGCCGCTGAGGATCCTGTCCGGTCGGGACAGTCACCGTGAAGTACGAATGCGGTGCGCCGTGTGCTCGGTGATCGCCGCCCGGCGGGCCGCGTGCGGCCCGGCGCCGGCTCAGCGGCGGTCAGCGGTCCACGGACGGCGGCGATGGCTCCGCGGGGGTGTCCGGGGGTGTTCTCGCCTCCCCGGGGGCCTGGGGTTTCGTCCCCGCGGCGGCGTCCTGAGGTGTCTGTGGTTCCGCGTCGGTCTCGGGCGCCTTTGCCGCCGCGCCGGCTCCGGTTGTCCGTGCCTCTGCGGCGGCCTCGAACTCCCGTGTCACCGCGGCGGTGCGCGCGCCGTCCTCCGGAGGTTTCGTCTCGCCGGCCGCCTCGCCCCGCGCCCGGAGCGTGCCGCGCTGGAAGCCGGCCAGCGAGGAGGCGGCGCGCTCCGCCGTGAACTCGTCGTCGTCGGGGGCGTCGGCCTCCGCGGCCGGCGGTGCGTCCTCGCGCAGTTCGGCCGCCAGGCTGGTCTGCGGCACCCGGCGCGGCAGTGGCGCGAGTCCGTCGGCGCGGGGCGACACCGGCGCGACGGCGGTGGCGGGCCGTACGGGGGCGTCCCGTACGCCCTCGCCGTCCGCGGCCGAGGCGGCGGACTCCCCGCCTGCGCCCGGTGTCCGCGCCGGGGCAGGGGTGCGGTCCTCCGCCGAGGCCACGGGCTTGTGCCGACCGCCCTCGCCCGCTCCGTCGGCTGCGGGGCCGCCGGTGTCCTGGACCACCACGTCGTGCGGGATCAGCACGATCGCCGTGGTCCCCCCGTACGGCGAGGCGCGCAGGGTGACCTGGATGCCGTGGCGATGGGCGAGCTGCGAGATGACGAACATGCCCAGCCGGAGGTCGTCGGCGAGGGCCACCACGTCGAACTTCGGCGGGCTCGCCAACTGGGCGTTGAGGGAGGCGTAGTCCTCCTCGGACATGCCGAGTCCGCGGTCCTCGACCTCCACGGCGAGGCCCTTGGCCACCATCGCCGCCCGCACCCCGACGGGGCTCGGCGCGGGGGAGTACACGGTCGCGTTGTCGATCAGCTCGGCGAGCAGATGGATGACGTCGGCCACCGCGGGCGGGGCCAGACAGACCTCCTCCTCGGTGTGCACCTCCACCCGCTGGTACTCGGCGACCTCCCCGACCGCGCTGCGCAGAATGTCGATCAGCGCGACCGGTTCGCTCCAGGTGCGTCCGGGGCGCTCGCCGCTGACCACCACCAGGTTCTCCTCGTATCGGCGCAACTGGCTGGCCGTGGAGTCCAGTTCGTACAGGTCCTTGAGGACCTCCGGGTCGGTGTGGCGGCGCTCCAGCGCGTCCAGCTTGCTGAGCTGGAGGTTGACCAGGTTCTGGCTCTGCCGCGCGATGCCCAGGATGATCTTCTGGAACCCGCGCCGGGTGTCGGCCAGTTCGACGGCGGTGTGCACGGCGGTGCGCTGGGCGGTGTTGAACGCCTGGGCCACCTGGCCCAGTTCGTCGTGACCGTAGTCCAGCGGGGTGGTGGCCGCTTCCGCGTCCACCTTCTCGCCCCGCTCCAGCCGTGCCACCACATCGGGCAGCCGTTCCTCGGCCAGGCTCAGCGTTGCCATCCGCAGGCCGCGCAGCCGCCGGGACAGCGAGCGGGTGATCCGCCAGGACATGCCGATGCACAGCAGCAGGGCGATCAGTCCGCCGGCGCTCAGCGAGGCGGCCGTCAGCAGCAGATGCCGCGCCTCGTCGGCGCTGCGGTCGAGCAGCCCGTCGGTCTGCTGCCGGATCAGCGTGCCGTACTGCGCGGACAGCTTCTCGAACGCCGCCTGCCAGCGCTTGCGTTCACCGGGCAGCTCGATGGCGCCGCCGCCGTCCTTGGCGCGCGCCGCCAGCACCTTGTCCTCGATCTCCTGCAGATCGCTCCACTGCGGGCTCTGCAGGATCCGCTCCGTCTGGGACTTCGCGCTGCCGCGCAGGGACGGCACGATCTGATCCTGGACCAGCCAGCGGCGGGTGTGCACCAGCTTGGTGAACTCGGTCCACTCCCGCTCCTCGAGCCGCCCGGTCCGCCAGGCCAGGGTGAGGATCGCGTCCTCCCGGGAGACCAGTTCCGCCGCGTGCTCCAGCGCGACGAGCGGACCGGCCTGCGAGGTCAGATCCCCGTCGTCGACCTGGGACAGCTCGTGGAAGGCGCTGATCTGGTCGTTGATGATCGACGTGTACTGGTCAAGAGCCTGCTCGGCGGTGATGTCGCCGGGGTCGTCCACCTGGCTGCGGTAGTACTCCAGGCTGCCCACCGAACCGAGCACCGAGTAGAGCCGGTCCGAGATGCGCCCCGGCGCCTCGGCGATCGCGTCCGCCTGCCCGACGAGCTTCTCCACCGCCTCGTCGGTCTTCTTCCGCTGTGCCTCCAGGGCGCTGCGGGAGCCCTCGGGGGAGGCCAGCCATGCGGCGGTCAGGCTCCTCTCCCGCTGCAGGGCGAGCGTCGCCTCGGTGCCCATGGCGCCCGTCGACCGGCTCAGTTCGGTCTGCGAGCGCAGCCGCAGCCCCTCCGAGAACATCTGGATCGTGGTCACGCTCCACATGGCGGCGAGGGTGACACCGGGCACCAGGGCCAGCAGGACCAGTGAGAGACGTATGGAGCCGAGGCGGCGGCGCCGGGCTGTCCGTGGAGCCATCGTCGTCCTTGGGCGGTCAGCGGGTGGGTGGGCAGAAGCAGGGCGGACGGGGGAGCCGTGGGCGGGTCGTCGTCAACGGGTCCCGCCGGCGGCGAATTCGGCGATCGAGGCGATGTTCTTCCTGGTGACGAACGCCGGCCCGGTGAGCACGGGAGCCACTCCGCCGCCGCTGATGTTGCCGTTGGTCCGGTACAGCCACAGCGCGTCCACGGCGAGATACCCCTGGAGATACGGCTGCTGGTCCACGGCGAACTGCACGTCGCCGTCGCGCACCGCGTCCACCATCTCCTCGTTGAGGTCGAACGTGGCGACCCGTGCGCTGCTGCCCGCCTCCTTCACCGCGTCGACGGAGGTGAGCGCGTACTGCGCTCCCAGGGTGACGACCTGGTCGATGGTCCGGTCCTGCCGCAGCCGGGCGGTGACGATGCCGGAGACGGCGCGCATGTCGGTGCCGTCCACATAGAGGTTCTCCGTCCGGCCGGAGAAGGTCTTCTTCACGCCGGCGCAGCGGGCCTCCAGGGCGACATTGCCGCGTTCGTGGACGACACACAGTGCGTGCCGGGCCTCGAGGCCGTTCAGCTTCTCGCCGACGGCCCGTCCCGCGACGCTCTCGTCCTGGCCGAAGAACTCCAGCAGACCAGCCGGTTTCCAGGCGTCGATGCCGGAGTTGAACCCGACCACGGGGATGCCCGCGGCGCGCGCCTCCCGCACCGGCCCGTTCATCGCCTGCGGTTTGGCCAGGGTCACGGCGATGCCGTCGACCTTGTCGCGGATCGCCTCGCGCACCAGCTCCGCCTGGCCCGCCGGGTCGGCGTCGGTCACGAACGTCAGGTCGATGTCGTCCTTCGCCGCCGCGGCCTCGGCGCCCTTGCGCACCAGGTCCCAGAAGGCGTCGCCCTCGCCTCCGTGCGCCACCACCGCGACCTTCATCCGCCCGGGGCCGCCCGTGCCGTCGTCGGGTTCGTCGTCGGAGGTGAACGCGGAGCAGCCGGCCGTCAGCACCACCAGGGCGGCCACCAGGGCCACGAGGCGGACGGATCGACCGGGACGGCGATACGACGGTGGAGCGTTCATGAGGGAGGGGACCTCGCGGTGCGGCCGATCTGGAGCAGGAGGAGAGCACCAGCGATCCGCGGGGTCGTGCGGGACCGGGGGGACTCTCGTCGAGCCCGGAGCCAACCGTGTGAGGCCCGTGGTCGTCAAGGGATCGACCACGGGAAGTGAGTTGCTGCTGCCGCATCGTGATGATCCGGAGCCGCCTGGGGCGCCCTGCGGCGTGCAGGACGGCGCGGTCCGGGAGCGCGGCGGAGGCGGGTGCGTCGCCGGGGCGCGCCCGCCCCGGCGGGCACGGTACGCAGGCGCCGCCGGGCTGTGGGGCGTTGTGGAGTGCCCGGGGCCGGGCTGCGGGGCGAGGTGCGGAACGGCGGGGCGGTACGGTACGGGCGCCCGGACCGCAGTCCGGGACGGGGAACGACGGTGACGGTGAGTCTGCCCGGCCGGTACGGGTGATCGTGGCGGACGACCACACCGTGGTCCGCCAGGGCAGCGTGGCCCCGCTCTCCCTGGAGCCCGGCATCAAGGCCGTGGGGGAGACCGAGGACGGCGCCTGTGTGGTCAGTGCGGCGACGGCGCTCCGGCCCGACGTCGCCCTGGTGGATCTGCGCATGCCCGGGGGCGGCGGCATCGCCGCGACCCGCACCATCGGGTCACTGCCGGGACGGTTCAGCGCCGGCGCCGCCGCACCGCCAGTGCGCCGCCGCCGACGAGCAGCAGCACGGCCGCCGCACCTCCGGCGAGCGCGGGTGCGGACGGCCCGGACGCGGCCGTGGGGGCCGCCTTCACCGTCCCGGCGGGCGCGGCACCGCCGGCCGAGGGTGTCCCTCCGGAAGAGGCCGCACCCTCCTGTGGCGTGCCCGATGCCTCCGGTTCCCCCTCCCGTTCCTTCCCCTCCTCCCCTTCCTTCTCCTTCTTCTTCTCCTTCTTCTCCTTCGCTCCTGCCGCCTCGGCACCCGGCTCCCGCCCGGGCCCCTGCCCCTCCTGCTCCTTCCGCTGCTGTTCCGTGAACACCACGTCGGAGCACGAGTAGTAGGTGTCGGGGGTGCTGCTGTTCTGCCAGACCGTGTACAGCACATGACGACCTGTCCGGTCGGACGGCAGGGTGACGCGGAAGCGGTAGGCGCCCTTCGTCAACGGCGGGTCGGTCACCTCGGCGAACGGCTCGGCGGGCAGATCGGACCAGGTCAGCGGTCTGGCCGGATCGTAGCCCGGCTTGGTGAGGTACATCCGGAAGGTGCCCTCGTGGGGGATCGTGGAGACGTACCTCATCGGCAGCGCCTCGCCCGGCGACACCCGGGTGGCCGGCCAGTCGGCGCGCGGGAGGTCCAGGCCCCGGTAGGCGGGCAGGCCCCCGCTGCACAGCTTCCCGTCCGGGACGCGCTGCCGGTCGGCGCCGTTCACGTTCGGCACCCGGAGGTTGTCCCAGGCGGTGAAGGGCGCCCCGTTCGCGGCGACGGCCGCCCGGCACGCCGCCGACCTGGCCCGCTCCCCGCCCTCGGGCGAGCATGCCAGCACCCGGCTCACCGGGTCCGTCGGCGCCCCGTGCGCCCGTGCGGGTACCGCCGTCGTCAGGGGCAGCAGCAGCGGGGTCACCAGGGCGGCCGCGAGTGCCGCGCGGTGTGCGGTCGTCCGGGACATCCGTAACGCTCCTCGGGGAGGTGACGGCCGGGGGCGGCCGTGCGGGCCGGGACCGGTCCTGCGGGGCGGCTCCACCGCGCGGCTCGACCGGGCCGTGCCGGCGCCGGTCCGGCCGGCACCCGCGGTGGGGCCGGCCTCGCAGACCCGTTCCCCTCCCTGCAGTACGGAAGAACCACCCTGCGCGTTCACCCTGACCCCGGGGCGGGCACAGCGGCTCCATCCGGCCAACTGCCGGGGCTCTCAGGGGTGTCGAGGGCGCGGGTCGGCGTGGAGATCAGCCACACCCACCGCCGTGACCTCGTCATCGACCTGGTGGCCCCGGACGGTTCGGCGTACCGGCTGAAGTCGGCGAGCCGGTGCGGACGGAGCACCTGCCGACCCGCCTTCTCATGTCGCCGCCGGGGTGCCACAATCAGATACCGGACGTGCTGTTTTCTTTGAACGGCAGAACTACTTTTGCCGGTTGTGTGCCCGATCACGGTCCGATCTGTGTGATGAACGGGGTCTGACGGTGAGTTATTGTGTACGCACGGTAAAAACAAACGGCATGACCCGTTCCTTTCCCGGCACAGGAGTTCAGTCGATGGCGAGGCAGGTACGCGCCGAGCAGACCCGCGCGACGATCATCAGAGCCGCCGCCGACCTGTTCGACCGGCAGGGCTATGAATCGACCAGTCTCAGCGACATCGTCGAACACGCCCGGGTCACCAAGGGGGCGCTCTACTTCCACTTCGCGGCCAAGGAGGACCTGGCCCACGCCATCCTGGAACTGCAGTCCGCCACCTGCCGCCGACTGGCCCGGGACACCGAGATCCGCGGTCACACCTCGCTGGAGGCGCTGATGCGCCTCACCTTCGGCATAGCCCGCCTCTCCGCCGAGGACCCCGTGCTGCGGGCCGGCCTGCGTCTGGCCACCGGCGGCACCCGGCCCCGCCCGCCGCTGACCCATCCGTTCACCGAGTGGCTGGACATCGTCACCGCCCGGCTCGTCGGCGCGGTCAAGGAGGCCGACATCCACCCGGACGTCGATGTCGACGTCGTCGCCCACTCCCTGGTCTGCTTCTTCGTCGGCACCCGTGTCGTGGGCCGCTCCCGCGAACCGGTCGCCCGGCAGCCGCGCCGCACGGCGGAGATGTGGCATCTGCTGATACGCGGCCTGGTCCCGGTGACCCGCCGCGCCCGCTACCTCAGCCTGGCCGCCCGCCTGGAACGCGAAGTCGCGCCCGTGTGACCCGTCCGGCACGCGAAGAGCTTCCGGTGACCCGTCCGGAACACGAAGGACTGCCGGTGACCCGTCCGGAACGCGAGGCCGCGTCGTCCCCTGGGCGACATGAGTGACGTGCGTGACGTGATGGCACCGGTGTGAGGGGGACGGTACCGGTGCGACGTGCCGCGCCCCGCCGCGCACACGCGTTACCGTGAGCGGCATGCCCGACACCCCCGCCGCCCCCGTGATCCTCGGCGCCGAACCCGGCTCGTTCCCGCACGGTGTGCTGTCCGAGCGGCACCCCGCGATCATCCGGCAGGTGCGCGAGGCCTTCCCGTACGAGCCCCGCCAGCAGCAGGCGCTCGACGCGCTCCTCGCCAACTGCACCGAGGGGCGGGTCGAACCCCTTCCCGCGGACGCCCACGACCGGGCGCGCTGGGAGGAGTGGGGGATGACGGCGTACGCCGGCCGGTCCTGGTACGAGGTGCCCTGGCTGTGGTCCGAGAGCTGGTTCTACCGCCAGTTGCTGGAGGCCGTCGGCTACTTCGTCCCCGGCCCCTGGCAGGGCATCGACCCCTTCCGCCCCGCCAAACTCGCCGAACTCGACTCGCCCGCCACCGACGAGGAACTGGCCGCGCTCGACGAGCTCACCGGCCGGCCCGCGGACGAACAGGCCCGCGCCCTGCTGCACGGCTCCCTCTGGGGCAACCGTGCCGACCTCGGCTTCCGGCTCTCCGCCGAGAGCACCCGGGAGACCGACGCCGTGCCCGGCCTTCTCGCCGACGACGGCGAGCGGCTCTGGTCGCTGCTCGGCACCTCCGGCACCGGCACGCTCTGCCTGATCGCCGACAACGCGGGCGGCGAACTCGTCCCCGATCTGCTGCTCCTGGACCATCTGCTGGTCCATGGCCTGGTCGCGCGGGCCGTGCTGCACGTCAAGCCGTACCCCTACTACGTCTCCGACGCCACCGGCACCGATGTGATCGACGCGCTGCGCCGGCTCGTCCGGGCCCGGGGAGCGGCCGCCGACTCCGGGCGCCGGCTGTGGTCCGCGCTCGGCGACGGCCGGCTGGAGCTGCGCGCGCACCCGTTCTCCTGCGCCCCGCTGCCCTACGCCGAGATGCCCGACGACCTGCGCGCCGAGTTCGCCTCGGCCACCGTCACCGTGGTCAAGGGCGACCTCAACTACCGCCGCCTGGTGGGCGACCGGCTCTGGCCGCCGACCACTCCGTTCGCCGAGGTCACCGACTGGTTCCCGGGCCCGGTCGCGGCGCTGCGCACGCTCAAGTCCGACGTGGTCACCGGCCTGAGCGCGGACACCGTGGCGGCGCTGGACAAGGCCGAGCCCGACGGCCGCTGGCGCACCGCCGGCACCCACGCCCTGATCCAGGTCCGGACATAAGGCCTGAACTCCCGTTTCACCACTGGTTCACGCGATGGTGTGATCACGTCCGGGCCCGAGGATGCGGCCGCGGACCCACGGGTAGCTCCCGGCCATGACGCAGCCGTTCGAACTCCCGCACTTCTACCTGCCGCATCCCGCGCGGCTGAACCCGCACGTCGACCAGGCACGAGCCCACTCGACGGCGTGGGCGCGCGAGATGGGCATGCTGGAGGGTTCCGGGGTCTGGGAGCAGGCCGATCTCGACGCGCACGACTACGGCCTGCTCTGCGCCTACACGCACCCCGACTGCGACGGGCCCGCGCTCTCGCTCATCACCGACTGGTACGTGTGGGTCTTCTTCTTCGACGACCACTTCCTGGAGAAGTACAAACGCACCCAGGACCGCGCCGCGGGCAAGGCCCACCTGGACCGGCTGCCGCTGTTCATGCCGCTCGACGACGCCACGCCCGTGCCCGAGCCGCAGAACCCGGTCGAGGCGGGCCTCGCCGACCTGTGGGCGCGTACCGTTCCGGCCATGTCCGCCGACTGGCGCCGCCGGTTCGCCCTCGCCACCGAGCATCTGCTCAACGAGTCGCTGTGGGAGCTGTCCAACATCGACGAGGGCCGGATCGCCAACCCGGTCGAGTACATCGAGATGCGCCGCAAGGTCGGCGGGGCGCCCTGGTCGGCGGGTCTTGTGGAGTACGCGACCGCCGAGGTCCCGGCCGCCGTCGCCGGCACCCGGCCGCTCCGGGTACTGATGGAGACCTTCTCCGACGCCGTGCATCTGCGCAACGACCTGTTCTCCTACCAGCGCGAGGTCGAGGAGGAGGGCGAACTCAGCAACGGCGTCCTGGTGCTGGAGACCTTCTTCGGGTGCAGCACCCAGGAGGCCGCCGACCTGGTCAACGACGTCCTCACCTCACGGCTCCAGCAGTTCGAGCACACCGCGTTCACCGAAGTCCCCGCGATCGCCCTGGAGAAGGGACTCGGCCCGGACGAGACGGCGGCGGTCGCGGCGTACGCCCAGGGGCTGCAGGACTGGCAGTCCGGCGGACACGAATGGCACATGCGCTCCAGCCGGTACATGAACGAGGGCGCGCTCGACCGGCGGCCGTGGGACGGCCCGAAGGGGGCGGGAGCCTCGGCCGCCGACATCCGCACGCTGCTCGCCTCGACGGGAGCCGAGCGGCTGCGCTCCCACACCCATGTGCCCTACCAGAAGGTCGGCCCTTCCCGGATCCCCGAGCTGCGCACCCCGGTCCCGGTGCGGCTGTGCCGGCACCTCGACACCTCCCGGGAGCAACTGGTCCGCTGGTGCCGCCGGATGGGCATCCTCAGCGAGGGCGTGTGGGACGAGGACAAGCTCGCCGCCGGTGACTTCGCCCTCTGCTCCGCGGGGCTCGACCCGGACGCCACCGCCGAGGCCCTCGACCTCAGCGCCCAGTGGCTCGCCTGGGGGACGTACGGCGACGACTACTACCCGCTGGTGTACGGCCACCGCCGCGATCTGGCCGCCGCCCGGCTGACCACGGCCCGGCTGTCGGACTGCATGCCCATCGAGGGAGAACCGGCGACCGTCCCCGCCAACGCCATGGAACGCGGCCTGACCGACCTGTGGGCGCGCACCACGGCGGCCATGGCCCCCGAGGCACGCCGCACCTTGAAGAACGCGGTGAACGCCATGACCGAGAGCTGGCTGTGGGAGCTGGCCAACCAGATGCAGCACCGCGTCCCGGACCCGGTCGACTACCTCGAGATGCGTCGCTCGACCTTCGGCTCCGACCTCACCTTGAGCATGTGCCGGATGGGCCACGGCCCGGCCGTCCCGCCCGAGGTGTACCGCAGCGGCCCGGTGCGTTCGATGGAGAACGCCGCCATCGACTACGGAATGCTGATCAACGACGTGTTCTCCTACCAGAAGGAGGTCGAGTACGAGGGCGAGATCCACAACCTGATCCTCGTGGTGCAGAACTTCTTCGGCTGCGACTATCCGCGCGGCCTGCGCATCGTGCACGACCTGATGGAGCAGCGGCTGCGCCAGTTCGAGCATGTCGTGTCCCACGAACTGCCGGTGCTCCACGAGGACTTCGGGCTCTCACAGGACGCGCGGGCGGTCATGGAGGAATACGTCGAGGACCTGCGCAACTGGATGGCGGGCATCCTCCACTGGCATCACAACGTGGACCGCTACAAGGACGCCTGGCTCTCCCGCCGCGCCCACGGATTCCTGCCGCACCGCACGCCGTCCGTTCCCGTTCCCGTGCCCGTGCCCGAGCCCGGGTCCGTGCCGGTGCGCGGCTGAGCGTCCGGAGCATCCGAGCGGCGTCCCTCACCCTCTCGGCAGCTCGACCTCACCACTCATGCGCACCACTCACTCGTTCGTGGCCCGTCGCCGTCCGGTCCGCCGGGCAGCAGATCAAGGGAGGTGATCCATGGAGCAGGCGGCCCTGCGCCCCAAGCCGCTGCCCGGCGGTGCGGGAGGCACCTGGAAGCAGTGCGCGAGAGGAGGCAGGTGGCGGGCCGGGAAAGGCGGCGAACCCCGCCCCGCCCGGCCCCCGCAGCGGCGGGAGCACGCCGCGCGGAGGCGCGGCCGGCGCCTCGTGTCCACCCTGCTCGGCCTGCTGATCGGCACGGTGCTGGTGCTCTCCGGGGTGGGACTCGGCGCCATGGGCGCCACCCTGGCCGGCACGGGCCGGCTGCCCGGCCTGCACCAGTCGCAGCAGGGCGGCGGCCCACCCGCCGCTCCCGAACCGACCCGGGCCTCCACCACATCTCCCACCCCGGCGCCGGTCGCCCTGCCCGTCCGCGCCCGGCTGGGCATCGAGGTCGCGGACGACCGCAGACCGGGCGCCCTGGTCGTAGGGGTGCACGTCCCGGGGCCGGGGTTCTCGGCCGGCCTGGTGCGCGGCGATGTGCTGCTCGTCTTCGGCAGGACCCGGATCGACACCGCGGCCGACCTGGCCCGCGCCGTCGCCCGGGCCCGGCCCGGAAAGGAGGTGAAGCTGACGGTGCGCCACCGCAGCGGCGGCTATCAGCAGCTGACCGTCGTGCCCGCCGTGGTCACCTGACCGTGCCCACCGGGGCGGCCGGGGTGCGGGCGCGGCCGGTGATCGACCCGGTGGTCAACCCGGTGACCGGCCGGGCGATCTCCGGCCGTCCGGCTGCTGCGGCAGCTCCCACAACCGGTTCCCACAACCGGTTCCCGCTACCGGTTCCCGCAGCCGGTCGCGCACCTGCCGCGCCCGCTCGCTCGCGCGGCGCTTCCGCCCAGACGCAGATCGCTGATGCGTGCGCACACGAGCGCGGCTGTGCGCCTGCCCGGGCCGGGATAATGGTTCTGGATGATCCAACCGTCGATCCGAGAGGTGGAGAACCCGGCCAACCCGTCGAACCGGGTCGCGTCGCCCCCGCCCGCCGGGCAGGATGCTGCCCGTAGCCCTCTGTCGCCCTGGGAGGCCCCGGATGACCGGCACCGCACCCGCGCCCTTCACCGCCGACGACTACACGGCCCGCATGGAGCGCGCCGCGCGGGCGGCCGCCGACGCGGGACTGGCCGGACTGCTCGTCACCCCGGGTCCCGACCTGGTGTGGCTCACCGGTTACGCCCCCACCGCCGAGACCGAGCGGCTGACCCTGCTGGTCCTGGCCCCCGGGCAGGACCCCGTCCTGGTCGTCCCCACCCTGGAGGCGCCGGACGCCGCCCGCGCACCCGCCGCACCGGCCCTGACCCTGCGCGACTGGACCGACGGCAAGGACCCCTACGCCGTCACCGCCGCCCTGCTCGACGCCCACGGCCGCTACGGCATCAGCGACAACGCCTGGGCCATGCATCTGCTGGGGCTGCAGTCCGCCCTGCCGGACACCTCCTACGCCTGTCTCACCCAGGCCCTGCCGATGCTGCGCGCCGTCAAGGACGCCGCCGAGCTCGAACTGCTGTCCGCGGCCGGTGCCGCCGCCGACGCGGCGTTCGAGGAGATCCGCGGTGTGCGCTTCTCGGGCCGCCGGGAGGCGGACGTCGCCGCCGACCTCGCCGCACTGCTGCGCCGGTTCGGGCACTCCCAGGTCGACTTCACGATCGTCGCCTCCGGCCCCAACGGTGCCAACCCGCACCACGAGATCGGCGACCGGGTCATCGAGCAGGGCGACATGGTCGTCCTGGACTTCGGCGGCCTGAAGGAGGGCTACGGCTCCGACACCTCCCGCACCGTGCACGTCGGCGAACCCACCGTGGAGGAACGCCGGGTGCACGACATCGTGCGCGAGGCGCAGGAGGCGGGCTTCCGAGCGGTGCGGCCCGGCGCCGCCTGCCAGGACGTCGACCGCGCCGCCCGCGCCGTGATCGCCGACGCCGGGTACGGCGAGTACTTCATCCACCGCACCGGACACGGCATCGGCGTCACCACCCACGAGCCGCCGTACATGATCGAAGGCGAGGAGCAGCCCCTCGTGCCCGGCATGTGCTTCTCCGTGGAACCCGGCATCTACCTGCCCGGCCGGTTCGGTGTCCGCATCGAGGACATCGTGACGGTGACCGAGGACGGCGGCCGTCGCCTGAACGACACCACCCACGAGATGGTCATAGTGGAGTAGGGCGATGACCACGACCCCGTCCGAGCACCTCCCGACTCCCGGAACGACAACGGCGCGATCGATGACCCAGGCACCGACACCCACCGCGGACACCGTCAGAGAGCTGGTCCGCACCCTGCTGCAGGACAGCCGGGCGGCCCGGACCCGCCGGGGCGGCCCCCGCGGCGCCGCCCTCCCCGAGGACCCCGAGGTGCGGCCCGCCGGCGGCGGCGCGGAGGCCACCACCTGGTGGGTCGGCAACCGTCATGTGCTGCGCCTCGCCCCCGACCGGGAGGCCGCCGTCCGGCTGCGCCGCGAGATGCGGCTGCGGGACCTGGTGCGCCCCCACGTCAAGATCGCGTTGCCGGTGAGCGTGGCGCACGGCGAGTGGGCCCCGCAGCTGCTCTGCACCCTGGACACCAGGGTGCCCGGCGGCTCCGGCGAGGAGCACGACGTCTCCGCCGTCGGCGAGACCGATCTGGCCGGACTCCTCTCCGGCCTGCGGGAGGTACCGCTGCGGCAGGCCGACGCCCTCGGCGTGCCGCGGATCGCACCGCGCTCCCTCGAGGTGCTGCGCCGCGCCGCCGTCCAGGCCGCCGGACGGCTCGACGAGGCCGACGAGTTCGACTCCGCCCGCCTCGACCAGCTCACCCCGCCCGCCGCCGCCCAGCTCGCCCCCCAGCCCGGCGGGGTGGTCCTCGTCCACCACGCTCTGGCCGACGACCATCTCGTGGTCAGCGCCGACGGCCGGGTGCGCGGTGTGCTCGGCTGGGGCGCGGCCGTGCTCGGCGACCCGGCCGAGGACATCGCGGGCCTCGCCCGCGCCGTGGGCGCCCCCGCCGCCGTACGCGCGGCCACGCTCGCCGGCTATGGCGCCCGCCCCTGCCTGCGCGGCCTCTGGCTGGCCCGCTGCGACGCCGTCCTGCACCTCGCCGGGGGCGTCACCGGCAGCGACCCCACCCCCCTGCCCCTGCTGCGCACCCGCCTGCACCGCGCCTGGGAGCCCATCCTCCTGGAACGCGTCACCGACCTCCGCAAGGAGGACGAGGCGCTCTAGGAGGCGCTCAGGTCGTCCCGGCTGCGGGCGGGTCCAGGTCCGTCAGCGGACCAGTCTCCGTCCGTCAGAAGCCACCCCGGTGGAGCCGGCCCTCGTAGCGGGCCTCCAGGGCGGCGTTGCGTTCGTAGCCGCCCGGCAGGTTGGCGGAGATGTAGACGGGGACGTCGTGTCCCTCGGCCATCAGCAGGGCCACGCTCTCGGCCACCACCATCTGCACCAGCGTGGTGGACACGATGGTGGACACGCCGCACAGGGCGCCTCCGTCCGGGAGCGGCAGCAGGGCGTCACCCGCGGGCGCGCCGTTGTCGAGGACCACGTCGGCCAGGTCGGCGAGCCGGCGCCCGCTGGCGTGCAGCGCGGGCACCGAGCGGGTGTGTTCCAGGGAGGTGAGGGCCACCAGCCGGTGGCCCTTGCCGGTCACCAACCCCGCCATGTCGACGACGGAGTTGTTGACCCCCGAGTTCGAGATGATCACGAACAGGTCCTGGGGGCGCGGGGTGCTCAGCTCGTAGAGGCGGGCGGCGAGCCCCGGCCTGCGCTCCAGCAGCGGGTCCGCGAGCACGGCGCGGTCCTCGCCGCCGCGGAGCACCAGGTCGGCCAGGCCGATGCGGTTGGTGGGGATCAGACCGCCGGCGCGCCCGCAGATCTCCAGTGCGGTGGCCTGCGAGTGACCGGTGCCGAAGGCGTGGATCACCCCGTCCGCCGCCACGCAGTCCGCGAACAGCCGGGCCGCCGACGCCACCGCCGCCTTGTTCGCCTCGATCGCGGCGTCCAGCGAGGCACGCGCCCGGTCGGCGAAGACGCTCGCGCTGATCTGCGGGTCGGTCATGGGGTCACCCTCGCTGTTCGACGTGATCGGTTGACGGATGCCGTGATCGGTTGGCTAATTCATGAAATGGGGCAGAGCCTGAAACGATGAATCAGTGCTCGCGGTGCGTCAAGAGGGCGGCCAGTGCCACGGCCCCGGCACCGCCGTCCGGGACCGACTCGATCCGCAGGCCGGCCGGAGCCAGGCGTGCGGCCAGCCGGCCCGCCAACGGGCCGCCCGGTGCGAGCAGGCCGCCGGTGGTGACCAGGAGTTCGCCGGGGCGGGGATCCAGCGCGGCCACCTTCCCGGCGAGTTCGCCGGCCGCGCGGTCGAGGAGGGAGCGGGCGGCCGGGTCCCCGGCGGCCGCCGCGTCGGTCACCAGGGGGCACAGTCCGGCCAGGGCCGCCGGAGGTCTGGAGTAGGTCCAGTCGGCGACGGCGTCCCGCAGCCGGATGAGCGCGAGGGGGGAGGGCCGGACGTCCAGGGGATGTCCCGGCGCCACCTGCGCCAGTACGCGCTGCACCAGCGGGCCTCGCGGGCCGCGCCCGTCCAGGGCCCGGACGGCGGCTCGCAGGGCCTCGCGGCCCAGCCAGAAGCCGCTGCCCTCGTCGCCGGTCAGCCAGCCGTGCCCGTCCACCAGGCGCACGGCGCGCCGCCCCGCCACCCGCGCCGCGGTCGAGCCGGTCCCGGCGATCAGGACCAGCCCGTCCGCGGGCGCCCCGGGGCCCGAGGCGAACGCGACCTCGCAGTCGCCGTACACCTCCACGGCGGCGGCCTCGATTCCCAGGACCGACAGCGCTTCGGCCAGGCAGGCGGTCGCGTTGTCCCGGCCGCGTCCCGGGCCGCCGCCCGCGAAGCCTCCCGCGACCGCCGTCACCCGGGAGCGCCGTCCCTCCGGCACGGCCGCGCCGATGGCCTCGCTCAGGTGCCGCACCAGGTCCGCCGGGCGCACGCCGAGCGCGTTCCCGGGACCGCCGGTGCCGGTGCCGATCACCCGGCCCGCCGGGTCGGCGCACTGCGCACGGGTGCGCGTTCCCCCGGCGTCGACACCGAGCAGCAGCGGCGCGGACCGGGCCGGCCGCCTGGTCCGTCCCGACCGTTCCGCTTCCTCGGGCCGCTCGGGCCGTTCCGGCTGCTCTGGTCGTTTGGCTGATTCAGCGGGCACACTGCATGGTGGTTGATAGAATCGCGGCCTGGCAAGAGGGCACAGCAAGGGCGCGCCGGCCGGCGTCACCCGCCGGCACCCGACCACCCCTGTCGAAGTCCACCGGGCCGTCCTGCCGCACCCCACCCGACGAATCGAGCGAGCCCGCCGTGATCACCGCGCTGATCCAGTCCGAACTGCCCCGGCTGACCGCCTCGCTGCGCAAGGTCGCCGAGCACGTCCTCGCCGACCCGGGGGCGCTCGCCCACACCTCGGCCGCCGACCTCGGCCGCCGCACCGGCACCTCCCAGGCCACCGTCACCCGCTTCTGCCAGGCCCTCGGCCTGGACTCCTACCAGGCGCTGCTGCTCGAACTCGCCAAGGAGCAGGGGCAGCTCACCCGGGAGCCCGCGGACCGGGACCGGCCCCTGGGGCCCGGCATCGGGCCCGACGACGACCTGGACCACGTCATCGAGGTCATCGCCCAGGCGGACCTGCGGGCGCTGCGCGCCACCGTCGAGCGCCTGGACCGCGAGGCGCTGGACCGGGCGGCGCACGCCCTGGCGAAGGCCCGCCGGATCGACTTCTACGGCGTGGGCGCCTCCGGAGTGCTGGCCCGGGAGGCGGAGGCCCGGCTCTTCGGCATCGGCTGCCCGGCCCGGGGCTGGACGGAGGTGCACGCCGCGGAGACCTCGGCGTCCCTGCTCACACCCGCCGACGTGGCCGTGGCGCTGTCCCACTCGGGCGGCACCCGTGAGGTGCTCGGCCCTCTGCGCCTGGCCGCCGAGCGCGGCGCGACGACCGTCGCCATCACCTCCGACCCCCGCTCGCCCGCCGCCCGGGCCGCGTCCATCCACCTCGTCTCCACCTCCGGCGAGACGAGCTTCCGGCACGGCGGATTCGGCGCCCGTCACTCCGTACTGCTGATCATCGACTGCCTCTACGCCCGCGTGGCCCAGCTCTCCTACGACCGCGCCACCGCCTCGATCGCCCTCACCGCCCACATCTCCGCCGGCCACGCCGCCCGCCGCTCGCGCCGCCGCACCTGAACCGGCCGGTCGCGAAGGGACCGCACCTGAACCGGCCGGTCGCGTAGGGTGATGGAAGATCCCGGACGCCGAGGAGGGGGCTCGTACCATGCGTGGGACAGTGACCGCGGTGAGCAGCAACGGGGAGTACTCGTTCACCAAGCCCACCCGGGAGAGCATCACCCTGCTCGCCGGACTCGGCGTGGAGGGCGATGTGCACGCGGGGACGACGGTCAAGCACCGCTCCCGCGTCGCGCAGGACCCCACCCGGCCGAACCTGCGTCAGGTCCACCTCATCCACGAGGAACTCTTCGAGGAAGTGGCCCGCGCCGGCTTCGAGGTGCGGCCCGGCGACCTCGGCGAGAACATCACCACCCGCGGCCTCGACCTGCTCGGCCTGCCGACCGGCACCCTGCTGCACATCGGCGCGGAGGCGGTCGTGGAGGTCACCGGGCTGCGCAACCCCTGTGTGCAGATCGACGCCTTCCAGGAGGGTCTGCTCAAGCAGGTCGTCGGCCGGGACGAGGACGGCAACCTGGTCCGCAAGGCCGGGATCATGAGCGTGGTGCGGCGCGGCGGAGTGGTCCGCCCCGGCGACACGATCACCGTGAAGCTCCCGGCCGAGCCGCACCGGCCCCTGGAACGGGTCTGACCCGGGCAGAGCCGGGTCCTGCCCGAGGCCGCGGCCCGGCTCGGTCCTGGAGCGTCACCACTGATGCGTCACTCCTGACGCGTCACTCCTGACGCGTCACTCCTGGAGCAGCACCACCGCCGACTCCCCGGGCAGGTGCAGCACACCGTCCGCACCCGGCGCCCCGACCGGCTCCCAGGCCGCGAGGATCCGGGCGCTCGGGGCGCCGAGCGGAATGGCGGCCGGGGTGGGGGAGAGGTTGACCGCGACGCGGATGTCGCCGCGGCGGAACGCCAGCCAGCGGTCCTCCTCGTCGTAGGCGACCTTGGTGTCCGCCAGGTCCGGGTCGGTCAGGTCGGGCTGCTCGTGGCGCAGCGCGATCAGCCGCCGGTACCACTCCAGCATCCGGGCGTGCGGCTCGCGTTCCGGTTCCGACCAGTCGAGGCAGGAACGCTCCCGGGTCGCCGGGTCCTGCGGGTCGGGCACGTCCTCCTCGGCCCAGCCGTGCGCCGCGAACTCCCGCCGTCTGCCGTCCCGTACCGCCTTGGCGAGCCCGGGATCGGTGTGGTCGGTGAAGAACTGCCAGGGCGTGCTCGCCGCCCACTCCTCACCCATGAACAGCATCGGCGTGAACGGCGCGGTCAGCACCAGCGCCGCCGCGCACGCCAGCAGACCGGGGGAGGCCAGCGCCGAGAGCCGCTCGCCCTGGGCGCGGTTGCCGACCTGGTCGTGGGTCTGGCTGTAGCCGAGCAGCCGGTGCCCGGCCACCCGCGTGCGGTCCAGCGGCCGGCCGTGACTGCGGCCGCGGAAGGTGGAGTACGTCCCGTCGTGGAAGAAGCCTCCGGTGAGCGTCTTGGCCAGGGCGGCCAGCGGGGCGCGGGCGAAGTCCGCGTAGTAGCCCTGCGACTCGCCGGTCACCGCGGCGTGCAGGGCGTGGTGGAAGTCGTCGTTCCACTGCGCCTGCATGCCGAACCCGCCCTCCTCGCGGGGCGTGATCACGCGCGGGTCGTTCAGATCCGACTCGGCGATCAGGAACAGCGGCCGGCCGGTGTCGGCCGCCAGCGCGTCCACCGCCTCCGACAGCTCCTGCAGGAAATGCCGGGCGCGGGTGTCCACCAGTGCGTGCACCGCGTCAAGGCGCAGCCCGTCGATCCGGTAGTCGCGCAGCCAGGCCAGCGCGCTCTGCACCAGATACGCCCGCACCTCGTCCGAACCGGGCGCGTCCAGGTTCACCGCCGATCCCCACGGCGTCTGATGCGTGTCCGTGAAGTACGGCCCGAACTGCGGCAGATGGTTGCCGGACGGACCCAGATGGTTGTGCACCACGTCCAGGACCACCCCGAGCCCCTTGGCGTGCGCCGCGTCGACGAACCGTTTCAGTCCCTCGGGACCGCCGTACGGCTCGTGCACCGCCCACAGCGACACCCCTTCGTACCCCCAGCCGTGCCGGCCGGGGAAGGGGCACACCGGCATCAGCTCGACATGGGTGACGCCCAGGCGGGCCAGATGGTCCAGCCGCCCGGCCGCCGCGTCGAACGTCCCCTCACGGGTGAAGGTGCCCACATGCAGCTCGTACAGCACCGCCCCCGGCAGCGGACGCCCGGACCACTCGGTGCGCCAGGCGTAGCGGTCGTGGTCCACCACCGCGCTCAGCCCGTCCGGCCCGTCCGGCTGCCTGCGCGACCTCGGATCGGGCAGCACCGGGCCGCCGTCCAGCGAGAAGCCGTACCGGGAGCCCTCCCGCGCCTCCGCCTGCACCCGCCACCACCCCTCGCGCTGCGGGTCGCGCTCCATCTCGCGCGTGACACCGTCGCACTCGAGCGTCACTCGGCCGGCCTGTGGTGCCCACACCTCGAACTGCACGGACGGTTCCCCTTCGTCTGCTCACCGTGACACAGCCCGTCCATCCTGCGGCATGAGAGATCAATCCGCTTGTGAATGTTCCCTTTTGCGGCGGGTCTCGCCGGGCACCTCCCCGCGCGCCCGTTTCCTGGTTTCCTGGACAGTCCGGCCGCCCTGACCGACAATCACCAGCGTGACGTCGTCCTTCGAGTTCCACACCTACCCCGCGCGGCTGTCCGACGCGGAGCGCGACAAGGCGCTGAAGGTGCTGCGGGACGGCGTCGCCATGGGCCGGCTCTCCCACGACACGTTCATCCGCCGCATGGAACTGGCGCTCGCCGCACGCCGGCCGGAGGAGCTCGCCGCGCTCACCGCCGACCTGCCCGCCGAGAACCGCCTGTCCCGGCTGATATTCGGCACCGTCGAAGCCGTCTCCGGGTTCACCGTGCGGCTGCGCAGGGCCTGGCAGGCCGAGCGGCTGCCCAAGCTGCTGCTGCCGCATCCGGCGAGCGGCCACCCGCTGCGCATCGGCCGCGACCCCGCCAACGGGCTGCGCCTCAACCACGAGACGGTCTCCCGGGTCCACGCCGAACTGCGCCACCAGGGCGGCATGTGGGTGCTGCGGGACCTCGGCTCCACCAACGGCACCACGGTCAACGGGCGCAGGGTCATCGGCGCGGCCGTCGTCCGCGAGGGCGACCAGGTCGGCTTCGGGCGGGTCACCTACCGGCTCGCGGCGAACTGAACGCCGTACGGCCGGCGACGGTCCGCCCTCCGCCTCCTGAGAGGATCCGCTCGGGATCCGCTCGCCCTTTGTCCTCCGCGGTGTTGACGCGGCGCGGGAGTTCGTGACTGACTGTACGTACGCCTGCACGCCGGGTGAAACGACGGCAGCACTTCCTGGAGGTGTGCCCTGCCGCCCCTCCTGCGCTATCCGACCGTCGACGAGCTGGGCGCGCGGGCCGCCGCCCTCGTCGCGCGCCATCCCCGCACCGCCCGCCTCCGCCGTGTCGGCGTCTCCCGCGCGGGCACTCCGCTGTGGCTGCTGAGCATCGGCCACGGCAGCCGGCAGATCCTCGTGGTCGCCGGACCGCACGCCAACGAACCCGTCGGCGGTGCCACCGTGCTGCGGCTGGCCGAACGCACCCTGGCCGACCCGAGGCTCACCGAGACCGCCGACGCCACCTGGAACCTGCTGCTCTGCCTCGACCCCGACGGGCTGCGCCGCAACGAGCGCTGGCTCACCGGCCCGTACGCCCTCGGCCACTACTTCCGCCACTTCTTCCGGCCCGGCTTCCTGGAGCAGCCCGAATGGCTGCCGGACGGGGCCGCCGCGGCGGCGCTGCCCGAGACCCGCACCCTGCTCGCCCTCCAGGACGACCTCCGGCCGGTGCTGCAGTGCTCCCTGCACGGCGTCGACGTCGGCGGCGGCTTCGTCGAGCTGACCCGCGACCTGCCCGGCCTCGGCGGGCGCGTCGCCGCCATCTCCGCGCGCCTCGGCATCCCCCGCGAACTCGGCGCCTACGACGCCCTGTACTGGCCGGGACTCGGCCCCGCCGTCTACCGCATCCCGTCCCCGCGCCCCGGCGATCTGGCCGCCGCCATCACCGAGGCGGCCGTGGAGTCGACCTGGTTCCATCCGCACCGCCACGGCACCGTCACGGCCGTCGTCGAGGCACCCATGTGGGGGGTGACGGCCGTCTCCGACGGCTCCCCGCACGCCGACGCGCCCGCCGTGCTGCGGGCCGTCAGCCGCACCCTGCGCGAGGACACCGTGCTGCTCGCCGGGCTGCTGGCCCGGATCCGCCCGCACCTGGCCGCCGTGCCCGAGACGGCCCGGCTGCTCGCCCCGGTCGGCGACTACCTCCTGGTCTGCCCCGGTCTCGCCGACGCCTGGGACCCGGACCACGGCGGCACCGCGGCCCGCCCGCTGCCGCCCATGACCACCGCGCGCCTCGCCGCCCTGCGCATCGCCGGCCAGCGCCTGGCGCTGCGCACGGCCGGGCTGCTGCATCAGCTCGTGACGGGCACCGGCCGCGACCCCGCCGGGGTGCTGCCGGAGCTGGACCGCCTCATCGACGCCCGCTGCGCCGACTACCGCGACATGTGGGCGCCCCGCTGGATCCCCGTCGCACGCCAGTCCGAGTACCAGGCGCGGGTCGTTCTCGCCGCATGCGAACTGGCCCTGCGTCACCCACGCGTACGCTCCCGTTCGGGTGAGCCGGGATGGGGTACGGGCAGCGCCGTGCCGATGCACCGGGAATGAGGTACTTCACGACGACGCTGCGCGCCGCCCTGCCGGCCCTGACCGTCCTGCTCGCCTGCACGGCCCCCGCACAGGCCGCCGACGCCCCGCCGGGCGGCGCCGGGACCGGCGGCACCGGCAGCAGCAGGCTCCAGCTCACGGTCACCCCGCAGCACTCCCGCACGGCCGTCCCGCACACCGCGCTCCTGCGCTGCGACCCGCCCGCCGGTCACGCCCGCGCCGCCGAGGCCTGCGCCGACCTCGCCGCGGCGGACGGCCGCATCGACCGCATCCCCGCGAAGGACACCTACTGCCCCATGGTCTACGCCCCGGTCACCGCCCGCGCCGTCGGCGAATGGCGAGGCCGCACCGTCGACTACGAGGAGACCTTCCCGAACCGCTGCACCCTGCAGGCCAGAACGGGGGCGGTCTTCGCCCTGGACGGGCAGTAGGGCATCCCGGCGCCCCCGGTGCCGGAGGCCGTCCCGCCCCCGTACGCCGGTCCTTCGTCACGCCGCCCGTTCGCGGGCGTGCAGGGCCGTGGCCACCACCGTGCGGGCCAGGTGTTCGACCTGGTGCTCCACGGGGACCCAGCGGGCGCGGAAGCGGGCCGCGAAGGCGGCGCTCCAGGCGGCGACCAGCCGGTCCAGGCGGGCCGCAGCGTTCCGGTCGGTGTCGCGGAGGGCACGGTGCAGCATCGCCGCGGCCCGCAACGGCACCCGGCGTGCGAAGGCGTCGACGCTGCCGATGTAGGCCCGGGTGCCGTCGGCGGG
>Ga0207873_1000553_pt1 | contig 40579 bp, 32 predicted proteins | sample BGWIniCompost_FD_187373 | JGI IMG/M metagenome (GOLD analysis project Ga0207873, IMG submission 187373) | Cellulose adapted compost microbial communities from Newby Island Compost Facility, Milpitas, CA, USA - BGW Initial Compost (SPAdes)... ... | reverse complement strand
AGGACGCCGACGCTGCGGAAGCTCGGCTGGATGGCGACGGTGCGGATGATGTCCGCGGCGATGAGGAACTCGAGGCCGAGCAGGATGGAGCGGCCGAGGCCGACGCGGTAGCGGCGGTAGGCGTCGTCGAACACAACCTTTGCGGCGAGCTCGCGCACGAACCCGAGCGTTGCGACCGCCGCGCCGCCCACGATCGCCGCGACGCCGGCGACTTCGATGACGGCCGTGGCCCACCGAGCGACGAGGCTGTAGGCGGCCGGCTGCGGCACAGTGACCGGGCCGGCCGCCTCCTGGATCACCGCACGCCCACCTGGCCCTTGACGGCCTCGATCAGCTTCGCGGAGTCGTAGCCGATCCCGTCCTTGAAGACGACGGTCACGTTGCGGATCTCGGCCGGCGCCGCGATGGGGTTGCCGCGGATGACGACGAGGTCCGCCTTCTTGCCCTTCTCGATCGAGCCGAGTTCACCATCGATGCCGAGGATCTTCGCGCCGTTCAGGCTCATCACCTGGATCGCCTCGACCGGGGTGAAGCCGGCCTCGATGAGCAGCTCGTAGTTGCGCTGGTCGCCGAAGCCAGGCAGCGCGCCGCCGATGCCGGTGGGGTCCACGCCTGCGCCGAGCAGGCCGCCGGCCCGGGCGAACGCGAGCTCGAACTCCTGCGCCTTGCGGAACACCTCGGGCATGACGGACGTGGCGGCGTTGCGGGAGAACTGCTCGCGCGTGCGCAGGTACTCCTCGCGCGTCTCGGGGGACATCGCATCGAGCACGCGCTGCTCGAGCGGCGGCCGGTCCGGCACGGTCAGCTCGTAGACGGCGAGCGTGGACGTCATGGCGACGCCGTTCTGGATCATCTCGCGGATGGTCTGCTGCACCTCGGGGCTCGACACCTCGACCTTGGCGAGGTTGCCGCGCATTCCCGCGGGGCAGACGTCCGGCTGCTTGTCGGGATCCCAGTCGCTGTTGGTGAACAGCCCGTGCTCGAGGTTGTCGATCCCGAGCGCGACGGCCTCGCGGAACGAGACCGAGCAGAGGTGCCCCGTGACCTTGAGGCCGCGGCGATGGGCCTCCTCGATCGCGGCCTTCAGCTCCGCGCGGCTGATCTGCGCGTACGCCTTGAACCAGCTCGCGCCCTCTTCCGCCCAGTAGGCGACGACGCGGCGCGCGTCCTCCGGCGCGTTGACCTGCATCATGTGGGTGCTGCCGCTGGGCCCGTTGAGGTACGGGCCGGTCACGAACATGCGCGGCCCCGGCTCCCTGCCCTGCTCGATCGCGCGCTTGAGGTTCAGCTCGGCGTAAGGCGATGCGGCGCCGGTCGTGCGGATCGTCGTGACGCCGCTGGCGAGGTACAGGCGCGGCGCGGAGTAGGAGAGCTGGACGCTACGGGCCGTCGTCGTGTAGAACGTGTGGTTGTGCATGCCGACGAGGCCCGGGATCACCGTATGGCCGCTCAGGTCCATCGTGTGCGCGCCGGCCGGCGGCTTCACCTGCGCGGCTGGCCCGACGGCGGCAATGCGGCCGTTCTCGATGATGATGGTCTGGCCCTCCACGGGCGGCGCGCCGGTTCCATCCACCACGCGCACGTTGGTGAGCGCGACGACGGGCGCGTCCACCGCAACGTACTGCCGGACCTCGCGCGAGAGCTGGGCCGGTGTCTGAGCGCTCAGGGCCGTAGCGGGGGCAAGGGCAAGGACGAGGGTGGCTGCGAGCGGCGTTCTCATCGAGAGCTCCTGTGCCGGGTTCGGGCTGCGGCCACGGGTGGGGAACCCCGTGCCTCGGCCGGGCACGCGGTGTCTCCAGCCCGGCGACCGTTCTGGCCGCGAGTGCGGTGTGGGGGCAATCTTGTCGCGGGGGGCGTCCTGTCAAGGCACGAGACCTGGATCCGCAGGTGTGCGGGCGTCGTCGCCACGTGAACAGGCCGCGCAGCGACACGCGTCCGCGCGCGCGGCCCGGGCACAGGTGCCGCGCCGCGTAACGGAGTGGCGACGATCGCGTCACGGAGCGGGCACGGGAGGTGCATGACCCGGGCGCGGCCTTCTCCTGACACGCGGAGCGGCGCCAAGGCGCCGCGGATCGTGGAAGCCGCCACGGAGCGAAGGCACCGATGCGGCGGTGATGGAGGAGGCAGAGGAAGGAGCCGATCGATTGGCTCCATCATGGACGGCGGGGCCGCCTGGCGCAGCCCCGCCGTCGTTTTCGCGGTCTCCGCGGTGCGCAGGCGTCCAGGATTCGCGGCGTCGGCACGCGCGTGTGGCAGGACGAGACCTCCCGATGGACGATGCGGTTGAGACTCCCGTGGCGAGCGCGGCTGCGCCGCGGGGTCGGACGAGTGTGCTCCGGCACCGTCTCGAGCTCGGCGGCGGTGCGGTGAGGCGGAGGTGGGCGGCGTCGCTGACGGTGCACGTGGCCCTGGTGCCGCTGATCTACCTCGCAGCGTTCGCGCTGCGCTTCGATGGCGATATCGAGCCTCGCTACCTGGCGCTGTATGCGCAGACGGCGCCGTGGCTCGTGCTGGTGCGGCTGGTCACGCTGTTTCCGGCCCGGCTTCACAGCGCGCGCTGGCGCTACACGGGGCTGAGCGAGCTTCTCGAGCTCGCCGCCGCCGTGACGGCGGGCACGCTGCTGTTCACCACGCTGCTGTTCCTCTCCGGCCTGCCCCCCGGCTACCCGCGGTCCGTCCTGATCCTGGACTGGCTGCTCTCGCTGTTCGTGTACGGCGGCGCCCGGGCGGCGGTGCGTGGCGTACGCGAGGTGCGGCGCCTCTCGCGGCACGGCCGCGAGGCACGGCGCGCTCTCGTGCTGGGCACGGGCGAGCTGGCGGTGGGCCTGCTCCGGCAGCTCCGCACCGTGGACCAGAACCCGATCGCCCCCGTCGGCCTGCTGGCGGAAGATCCGGTGCAGGTTGGGACGCACGTGTGCGGCGTGCCGGTGCTGGGCACGGCGGAGGATCTACGCGCGCTGGCCGCGCGCCATCGCGCGCGCCTGTTGATCGTCGCGACAGAGTCCATCCGGCAGGACCGCATCAGGCAGCTCGCGCGCGAATGCTCGGCGGCCGGCCTCGCCTTCAGCGTGGTGCCGCCGCTGCCGGACGTGCTGGCCGGGCGCGTCGCGCCGCATCGCCGGCGCGAGCTGCACCTGGAAGGGCTGCTGGGCCGCGATGCCGTTGAGCTCGACATGGAAGAGGTGCGCAGGCGCATCGAGGGCCGAACGGTGCTGGTCACGGGCGGGGCTGGCTCGATCGGCTCGGAGCTCGCGCGCCACATCGCGATGCTCGAGCCGCGGCGGCTCGTCCTGGTCGACCAGGCGGAGAGTCGGCTGTACTTCACGCAGATCGAGCTGGCGCAGGCGCACCCATCGCTGGACCTGGTGGCCGTGGTCGCGAGCGTCGTGCATCGGCGCCGGCTCGCCCAGATCTTCGCACAGCACCGCCCGGATTTCGTCTTCCACGCGGCGGCCTACAAGCACGTCCCCTTGATGGAGACGAACATCGCGGAAGCGATCCGGAACAACGTGTTCGGGACGCTGAACGCCGCGCGCTGTGCGGCCGCGGTCGGAAGCGCGGTGTTCCTGCTGATCTCGACGGACAAGGCGGTGCGGCCCTCGAGCATCATGGGGGCGACGAAGCGGATCGCAGAGCGGCTGATCCTCGGCCTGCCAGCCCTCGCCGCCGCCAACACGGACTACCGCGCGGTCCGCTTCGGGAACGTGCTCGGTTCGGACGGCAGCGTGCTGCCGCTGTTCGAGCGGCAGCTCGCGGCGGGGCGGCCGCTGCCGGTCACCGATCCGAAGGTCACGCGCTACTTCATGACGACGACGGAAGCCGTCCAGCTCGTGCTGCGCGCGTCCACGCTCCCGGAAGCTTCAAGACGCATCTGCATGCTCGAGATGGGAGAGCCGGTTCGGATCCTGGATCTCGCCGAAGGTCTGGTGCGGCTCTCGGGACTCGAGCCCTACCGCGATGTGCAGATCCAGTTCACCGGCATGCGGCCGGGCGAGAAGCTGCACGAGGAGCTGACCTCGATGCTGGAGCAGACCGTCCCGTCGAGCGTCGACCGGATCCGGATCGTCCAGGCGATCGAAGCCGACGGCGACGAGATCCTGCGCGGGCTGACGCGCCTCGCGCGCGCGCTGGACACCGCCGATGACGCGGCGCTGCTGGACGCGATCCGCGCGCTCGTGCCGGAGTGCGTCGAGCCGCTGAAAGCCCTGACGCCGGCGCAGGGGCTGGCGCGGGCCGGGTGACGTGGCCGGCGGGACCACGGGTGGGGCGCACGGCTGCTCCCGCGCCCGTGTGACTTGGCGGCTGGGTGGGGTCGGGGATCGGGATCATCACCGTAGTACTCAGGAGGTTCCGTGCCCATGTCTGCCCATCATGCTGGCCGCGAGGCCAGGCGCCCGTACGGCGAGCGCGTACGCCGCGCCGCCATCGCGCTGGGCCTGTTGGCGATCACCGCGGCCGCGGGCGCGTCGGATGCCGCTGCGCAGACGCCGGCCCGCGCCTCTGCCACGCTCGAGCCGGGCGACCTGGTGCGCATCATCGTATGGCGCAGCGAGGAGCTCAGCGGCGACTTCGAGATCGCGGCCGACGGCACGATCCGTCATCCGCTGTACCGCTCGGTGAAGGCCGCCGGCGTGCCGCTGGACATGCTGGAGTCGCGGCTGCGGACGCTGCTGTCGCGGTTCGAGGCGCAGCCGCAGTTCGTCATCGAGCCGCGGTTGCGGGTCGCGGTCAGCGGCGAGGTGCGCGAGCCCAACCTGTTCAGTCTCTCGCCCGAGCTGAGCATCGCACAGGCGATCGCGCTGGCGGGCGGCCCTACGGAGCGGGCGCGGCTCGACCAGGTGCGCGTGCTGCGTGACGGGCGCGAGATCATCCTCGACCTCACCCGCCCCGCCTCCTACGGCACCATGCGGATCCGATCCGGCGACCAGATCGTGGTGCCCCGGCGCAAGGACACGTTCCGGGATACGATCGCGCCGATCGCGGCCGTGACCGGCGCCGCGGCGGCGGTGCTGAACGTGATCCTCCGCTCGGCGCGGGACCGGTGACGCATGCCTCGTGAGGCGGAGAGCAGGCGTGGTCCCGATGCGGGCGCTCGCCCAGCCGGCGCTCTGCCCAACGGCTGGGTCATCCTGACCGGCGGGCCGGCGCAGGGCGACGGGAGCGAGCGGGACGGTGGCGGAACCGGCGCGGGCGAGATCTCGATCCGCTTCGTGCTCGAGGCGGTGCAGCGCCGCCGCAAGCTCGTGCTGCTGGTGACGGGCGCCTTCATCGCCAGCGCGCTCGCGTTCGTCGCGCTCCGGCCGCCCGCCTACCGCGCCAGCGTCATGCTGCGCGCGACGGACCCGCGGCGCGTGCTCACCGAGGGCGTGGAAGGAGCGCTGTCGGAGCGAGAGGAGCCGCGCCGGTACGATGCAGTCCTCTCCCTCGTGCACGTGCTGCGCAGCCGTTCCCTTGCCGGCCGCGTGGTCGACTCGCTCCGCCTGCGCCTGCGCTCCGAGACGAGCGGCTTCACACCGGCGCTCCTGGGCGATGTCCTGATCCCGGAGGGGGCCCCGCCCGCGACCATCGAGCTCCGTTTCAGGCGCCGCGACGTCGTCGCCAGCAACGGCACGCAGAAGGTGACCGCGCCGTACGGCGAGCCGCTCCGCATCGGCGCGCTGCGCATCACCGTGCCATCACGCCCGCCGGTCCGCCGCGCAACACTCGAATTGGTGGCCCGCGAAGAGGCGATCGACGCGCTGCTCGCGGCGACGCGCGTCCGGACGCACGACCGCACAGACGTCATCGTGCTCGAGTACACCGCGCCGGATCCCCGCCAGGCGCAGCAGGTGGTGAACCTCATCGCGGAGTCGTTCCGCGTGCTGAGCGGCGCGGTGGAGCAGCAGCAGGCGCACCGCCGCCGCACCTTCCTCGAAGAGCAGATGGCACGCGCGGACTCGGCGCTCGCGGAGGCGCAGCGCGCGCTGGTCGCGTTCCGGCGCGAGCACGGCGTGCACGACTCCGAGGAGGAAGCCGCCGCGCGGCAGAGCGGGCTCTACGACCTGGAGATGCGGCGCGAGGAGCTGAGCGCCGAGCTGCGAACTTATCGCTCGCTGCTCGCGGCACTCGAGCGGCCGGGCCGCGGCACTGCCTCCATCTCGGGTCTGATCTCCGCGCCGGGCATCGCCGCGAATCCGGTGATCGCTCAGCTCGCGACGCAGCTCGCCACGTACCAGGCGGAGCGCGAGGCGCTGACCGCGGGGCCGTGGGGCGCGGCGGAGACCCATCCGGACGTGCAGCGGCTGGACGGGCTGATCCGCTCGACGCGCAACCGGCTGGTCGAAGCGATCCGCAGCCACGTCCAGGCGGCGCAGACGCGGCTCTCGTCGCTGGACGGCCTGCGCGAACGCAGCGCCGAAGCGCTGGGCCGGCTGCCGCCTTCGGCCGCGGAAGAGGCGCGGCTCGAGCAGCGCGTCCAGGCCGCGGCAGCGCTGGTCGAGCTGCTCCGCAGCGAGCACCAGCGCGCGAGCATCGCGGAAGAGGTGCCCCTCGGCCAGGTCGAGATCGTGGATCCGGCGACGGTGCCGTACCGGCCGGTGGGCATGCCCGCCGCCGTGATCCTCGCGCTCGCTCTGGTGCTCGGCGGCGTGACGGGCAGCGGCGGCGCCGTCGTGCTGGAGCACGCCAACCACTCGATCCGGCGGCGCGACGAGCTCGAATCCGTGCTGCGCGTGCCGGGCCTGGTCACGATCCCGCGCATCGCGCCGTCCGGCCGCCGGCACGCGCTGCCGCTGCTCCTGCCCGTGCATGGGCCGGGCGACGAGCCAGAGCTGGCGACGATCGGCTCGCCGCGCTCCGCGGGCGCCGAGGCCTACCGGATGCTGCGGACGAGCCTGCTCTTCGCCGCCGAGCGCGAGGAGCTGGACTCGATCGCCGTGACCAGCGCCGGCATGGGCGAAGGCAAGACGACGACGGCGGTGAACCTCGCCGTTACGCTCGCGCAGGACGGCCGGCGCGTGCTCCTCGTCGACTGCGACTTCCAGCGCGCCCGGCTGCACCGGCTCTTCGGCCTGCCCCGCGAGCCCGGCCTCGCCGAGGTGCTGGCCGGCCGGCGGCGCGGCGCGGAAACGGTCTGGCCCACGCGCCAGAACAACCTGTGGCTGATGCCGGCGGGACGGAAGGACGAGCCCGCAGACGTCGTGCAGACCGCTGCGCTGCGCGCGCTGCTGCGCGAGCTCGCCGGGATCTACGACGTCGTGGTCCTCGACACGCCGCCGCTCCTGCCGACGGCGGACGCGGCGATCTTCGCCGCGATCGCGCGCGGCGTCGTGTTCGTCACGCGCGCCGGCCGCACGGATCGCGAGGCCGCACGCCTCGCGATGGCCCGCCTGGACGACGTGGGGGCACGCGTCGTCGGCGCCGTGCTGAACGACCCCGACGCAGAATCCCCGCGCTTCGGTGCCGACTACGACCCCTCCGCCTACTACGCGAGGTTGCCATGATGTACAGGCTTCACCCGATCCGCCTCATCGTCATCGCGACTCTAGGCATCACCGCCGCATGCGGCGACGACTCCGACGGCCCCGCGGGGACCGGCGGCCAGGTCGCCGTGCTCGTGGGCGCGGGCGACATCGCGCGCTGCGGCAGCGAGGCGACGGCCGCCACCGCGGCCTTGCTCGACGACATCCCCGGCATCGTGTTCACGACCGGTGACAACGTGGGGGACGACGGATCGCTCGCCGCCTTCGAGCAGTGCTACGACCCCACGTGGGGCCGCCACAAGTCGCGCACGCGGCCATCGCCGGGCAACCACGACTACGACGTGCCGGGCGCCGCGGGATACTTCCAGTACTTCGGCAGCGTCGCGGGCGACCCGTCGAAGGGCTACTACAGCTACGACGTCGGCGCCTGGCACATCATCGTGCTGAACAGCGTGAAGGACGAGGTCGACACGTCCAAGGGATCGGAGCAGGAGCAGTGGCTGCGCGCAGACCTCGCAGCCACGGACAAGGAGTGCGTGCTCGCGTACTGGCACCACCCGCGCTTCTACAGCCATCCGAGCTGGACGAAGAACTTCTCCGTCTTGCCGTTCTGGCAGGCGCTGTACGAAGCGGGCGCCGAGATCGTGGTCAACGGCCACTTCCACTTGTACGAGCGCTACGCGCCGCAGGACCCGGACGGCGGGCTCGATCGCGAGACCGGCATCCGGCAGTTCACGGTCGGCACCGGCGGGAACTGGCTCTACCCGGCGCAGCCCGCGGCGCCGAACATCGAAGCGCGGAACAACAACACGTACGGGGTGCTCAAGCTGACGCTGGAACCCGGCGGCTACGCCTGGGAGTTCATCCCAGCGGCAGGTGGAACGTTCAAGGATTCCGGGCGGGGCACGTGCCACTGATCGCGGAAGCGCCGGCGGCCTTCGGGCCGCCCGTTCCGCTGCTGGACCTTGGCCGCGCGCTGCGCGAGCAGCGCATCGCGTGCTGCCAGTGGAAGGGGCACGACAAGCCGGAGCGGTGGGCGACCGGGCGCGGGGACATCGACCTGCTCGTCGACCGCGCCGACGCCGCACGCTTCCACGAGCTGGCGGCGCGCTTCGGCTTCAGGGAAGCGGTGCCGCCAGCCGCGCGCACGATCCCGGGCCTGGCCGACTACGTCGGCCCCGACCCGGTGACCGGCGTGCTGCTGCGCCTGCACGTGCACTACCGGCTCGTGGTGGGCCGCTACTACACGGCGCGTTACCGCCTGCCGCTCGAGCAACCGGTGCTGGACGCGGCCGTGGCTGCGGCGCCGTTCCCGATCCCTTCGCCCGAGTGGGCGCTCATCCTCTTCATCCTTCGCGCTGCGCTCCAGCGACCACAGCCACGCGAGCTGCCCGCTGCGTGGTCGGGCACCGCGGATGCGCTCGAGTCGGAGGTGGCGTACACCCGGCTCACGCGGGCGCTCGAACGGCATCTCCCCGCCGTGCCCTACACGCGCTTCGAGGCGTGCGTGCGAGCCCTGACCGAGCGCGATGCCGAACGCTGGCGCCGCGAAGCTTCGCTGCTGCGCAAGCGCCTGGCCCCGCTCCGGGAAGCGCCTCCAGCGGCAGCGCTCGCCGCTGCCGCGGCGACACGGCTCGGCAGGCTGGTTGCCCTCGGTAGCTCGCTTCCCGGTGCCAGCGGCGCTCGGCCGCGCGGCAGGAAGCGCCTCGCGAGCGGCGGCGTCATCGTGGCGCTGGTGGGCGGCGATGGCGCGGGCAAGAGCACGGCCGCCGCGGCGCTCGAGACGTGGCTCGCGCCGGAGCTCAGGGTCCTGCGTATCCACGCGGGCCGCCCGCCGCGCTCGCTCGCGACGCTCGTGGCCGGCGCGGCGCTGAAGCTGGCGCGCTGGTCGCTGGGCCGCTACGCGGATCGCAGCGCGATCGTCAGCCGGCTGAACATGGTGCGCAGCCTGTGCACGGCGCGGGACCGGCTGCGGCTCTGCGAGAAGGCGAGCCGCTTCGCCGCGCGCGGCTGCATTGTCATCGCGGAACGGTATCCGATCCGCCACGATGCTTCGCTCGCCGGCCCCACCATCGCTGCGCTCGCCGGCAACGGCTCGCAGGGGCCGCTGGTCCGCCTCCTGATCCGCGCCGAGGAGGACGTCTACGCGCGCATCCCGCCGCCGGACGCCGTCGTGCTGCTGCGCGTGACGCCGGAGGTCGCGGCGGCGCGCAAGACGGACGAGCCCGCCGATTACGTGCTCGAGCGCAACCGTCTCGTCTCGAGCGCGGACTGGAGCGGCGCACGCGTCGTGGACGCGGACCGGCCGTTCGCGGAAATGTTGCACGAGCTGCGCGAGGTGGTGTGGCAGGCGCTGTGATCGGCGGATCGCGCACGCGGTATGACGCGCCGCCGCGCACGGTCGAGCTGGTGGGGCCTGCCGGCGCGGGCAAGAGCAGCATCCGCGGCGAGCTGGCCGCGCGCCATGCGGGCCGCATCGCATCCGGCGGCCTGTGGGGTTTGCCTCGCCTCCGTCTGCTGCGCCACGCGTGCGCGCTCCTGCCCGCGGGCACACGCGGCATCGCCTCGCACCGGCCGCACGCGGTCGCGGATGCGCTGCTTCACCTCGCACGCGTGCGCACGCTCCACGGGCTGCTGCGTGCGGCCCCCTCGACCGGCACGCTGCGGCTCCTGGATGAGGGTCCCGTGTTCGGACTCGCCTGGCTGCGCATGCGCCGCGCAGACCTCGTGCACGGCGGCCCGCTCGAGGCAGCATGGCGCGATGCTGCGACGCACTGGGCGTACGCGCTGGACGCGATCCTCTGGGTGGACGCGCCGGACGCGGTGCTGGCGCAGCGGATCCGCGCGCGGCGGAAGCCGCACATGATGAAAAGCGCCGACTCGGGCGAGGTCGCGGCGTTCGCGGCGTCGTTTCGCGCGGCGCTCGACGCCGTGATCGAAGCGATGGGCCGGGACGCGCCGCGGCTGGTACGCATCTCGACGGCGCTCGGCACGCCGCATGAAGCCGCGACGCGCATCGCCGCGGTGCTGGGACTGGATGGGCGCGCGGCCTGACGCAACAGAGGCGCCACCTCTGGCGCAGCGGGCGGGGACGGCCAGCGGCGCGAGCCTCACACGGCGCGCGTCGCTGAATGGCATCGCCGCGCTCCTGGACTACGGCGCGCGCATCGGCGTGGGCCTCGTCGTGACGCCGGCGCTCGTGGGCGGGCTGGGCCGCTCGCTCTACGGCGCCTGGGAGATGCTCACGCGGATGACGGGCTACGTGACGGCCCTGGACGGGCGGTCCACCCATGCGCTGCGCGCGGTCGTTTCGTGGCACCAGGCGAGTGGAGACGAGGCGACGCAGCGGCGCTACGTCGGCGCCGCGGTCGTCGTCTGGCTGCTGTTCCTGCCCGCGGTGCTGGGCGCCGGCGCGCTGCTCGCGTGGCTCGCGCCCGCTGCGACGGACGCCGCACCGGCGGAGCGCGGGGCCGTGCGTGCGGCGGCGGCATGGCTCGTCGTCGGCTTCGCGCTGCTCGGGCTCGCCACCATCCCGGAGGCGGTGCTGCGCGGGATGAACCTGGGCTACCGCCGCATGGGCGTGCAGGCCGCGATCGTCGTGGCAGGTGGCGGGCTGATGGTCGCTGCGGTGCATGCCGGCCTCGGGCTCGCGGGCATCGCGGCGGCGCAGGCGGTTGTGGCCGTGCTGACCGGTGCGTGCTTCCTCGTCGTCGTGAAGCGGAACGTGCCGTGGTTCGGCCTCGCGCGCCCCACGCGCACGGAGGTACGCCCGCTCCTCGCCATGAGCGCGTGGCATGGGTTGGGCGACGTCGTGGCGAAGCTGCTGCTCGCGAGCGACGTCATCATCCTCGGCCTCTTCACCTCCACCGAGACGGTCGCGGTGTACGTGCTCACGGCGTACGCCGCGCGCGTCGCGGTCGGCGTGCACGAGATGGTGGTGACCTCGGCGATGCCGGGGCTCGGCGGCCTGATCGGGGGCGGCGAGCTGACGCGCGCCGCCGCAGCGCGGGCCGAGCTGCTCGCGTTCTCTTACGTGTTCGTACTCGCGGCGGCGGGCACCATCGCCTTGTGGAACCGCGCCTTCCTCGACCTGTGGGTGGGGCCAGGCCACTACGCCGGCGGCTGGGCGAACGCGCTGATCGCGCTGATGGCCGTGCAGACCGCGCTGATCCGCGCGGATGCGTATCTCCTGGACGCGATGCTCGAGCCGCGGCGACGCGTGCAGGTCGCGCTCGGCGCGGCGGCGACCTCGCTCTCGCTCGCGGCGTTGCTCACGCCCGCGCTCGGCGTGCCCGGCCTGTGCCTGGGAATGCTGACCGGCCGGCTCGTGCAGTCGGTCGGCTACCCGCGCGCGGTCGGGGCGCGGCTGGTGCACGCGGCCACGCAGCACGGACGCAGCGCGGCCCGCACGCTCCTCCGGCCAGCGCTCGCCGCGGCCGGTGTGCTCGGCGGGTGTGCCTGGCTCGGCGCGGGCGTGCCCGCGCCCGGCTGGGTGGCGTGGGCCGCGGCTACCGCAGCGACGTTCCCGCTGCTCGTGGCGGCTGCCGCGTTCGCGGGACTACCGGCCGACGCCCGCGTGCGGCTCGCGCGCCGGCTCCGACTCCTGCCACAGGTCCTCGCCCGGCGGATCGCATGAGCGCGGCGGTGGCGGTGCTTCCGCACGAAGGCCGCGTCGCTGCCGCCGCGCCCGCGCTCGCCAGGCGTGCGCTCTACGTGTTCGTGCTGTCGATCCCGTTCGAGCTGCCGGACCAGCCGCTGCCCATTGACCTGCCGACACTGACAGCGTGCATCCTGCTCGGCGCGGCGCTGCTCCAGTCCCCGCGCTGCTTCGCACGCATCCCGCTCGCGCTCGTCCCGTTCACCGCGTTCGTGCTGGCGTACCTGGCCCGGTTCGCGCTCGGCACGGGTGATCACGCCGCGGAAGTCGCGCGCCTCATCGCGCTCATGGTCCAGTGCCTCCTGGTGTTCTGGGTCTGCTACAACCTGTTCCGCGACCCGCGGGTGGTGCGCGGCGCGCTCATCGCGCTGGTCACGGCTGCGAGCGTGCGCGCCCTGCTCCAGCTGACGGGCATCGCGGCCAACGTGGTCGAGGCGATGAGCGAAGCGCCACGCCTCTCCGCGTTCGGCCAGAATGCGGACAAGGCGGCGGTGATCATGGGCGCGGGTCTCATCGCGCTGCTCGGACTGGTGCAGTCGCGCGACGGGAGCGGACGCCTGGCGCGCAGGCGCCGAGCATGGCGTGGGCCGCTCGTGTGGGCGGTCGCGGCGGCGCTGGGCGCCGCGATTGTGCAGACCGGTTCGCGGGGCGGGATCCTGGCGCTGGTCGTCGCCGTGCTCGCGCTCGTCGCAGGGGCAGAGCCTTTGCCGAGGCGCGTGCGGCGCATCGGCATGGTGGTCGCGGCGCTGGGCCTGCTTGCGGCACTGACGTGGACGTTCGACTCGACGCGAAAGCGCTTCCAGGAGACCATCGAGCGCGGGGCGATGGCGGGGCGCGAGCGGATCTACCCGGAGCTCCTGGTGATGGCCGCGCTCAAGCCCCTCGCGGGCTGGGGGCCCATCGAGAACAAGTACGAGCTGGGCGAACGGCTCAAGGAGCCGGAGCGGTTCCGCCGGCGAGACGCGCACAACCTGTGGCTCGAGGCAGCCACGGCGGCGGGACTGCTCGCGCTGCTGCCGCTGCTCGCCGGGCACGCGGCGTGCGCGCGCGCCGCGTGGGCGGCACGCCGGCGCGGCGATGCGCTGCCGCTCGCGCTGCTCGCCCTCGTGTTCGCCGCGAACATGAGCAACAACTGGATCGTGGGGAAGATGGACTGGGTGGTGCTCGCGCTCGCGCTCGCCGCCGGCAACGGCGCCGCGGTGCGTGGCCGCGTCCAGCAGCGCCTCGCTCTCATACGCCCGCACGGCAGTGAGGAGGGAGGCGCCGGATGAAGCTCGCCGTGTTCACCAACCGGTTCCCGGGCAGGATCTCGACGTTTTTCTCGCGCGACCTGCGCGCGCTGATCGAGGCGGGCGCCGAGCCGGAGATCTTCCCGATCTATCCGGGGGACGAGCGCCTGTGGCGCTACGTGCCCTCGATCCTGGCCGATGTCCTGCCGCGCGACCGCGTGCATCACCTCGCATCCTTCGGTGGGCTGCGCGCTTCGACGGCGCTGCCTGCGCCGGCCGCGCGCTTGCTCGCGCGCGAGGCGCCGCGCTTCGCCGCGGCCGCGGCGCGCTACGGCGCGGCGCCGCTCGCCAAGACGCTGTTCGTCCTGCCCATCGCGGCAGCATGGGCGGCGAAGCACGCGGACCGGTTCGACCACGTGCTCGCCTACTGGGGCAACTACGCCGGCACCTGTGCCTACCTCGCCCACCGTCTCGCCGGGCGAGACATCCCGTTCTCGATCTACCTGCACGCCGGGACCGACCTCTACCGCACCCAGGTGCTGCTGGACGAGAAGCTTAGCTACGCGGACCGCATTGTGACCGAGTGCGAGTTCAACCGCCGCTTCATCGCGGACCTGTACCCGGACCTGTTCCCCAACATCGCGCCGCGCATCCAGGTCAACCTCATGGGCCTGGATCTGGCCGAGTTCCCGTACCGACCGGAAGGACGCCCGCCGCACCGTGTGCTCGGCGTCGGCGCGCTCGCGGAGGCCAAGGGCTACCATGTGCTGCTGCGCGCGCTGGGCCGCCTCGCGGGCGAGGGGGTGCCGTTCGAGCTCGAGCTGGTTGGCGATGGGGAGGAGGCCGACCGCCTGCGCGCGCTGGCCCGCTCGCTCGGCATCGCGGATCGCGTGCGCTTCCGTGGATGGCTCCACTTCGACGACGTGCGCCGCACGATGCTCGAAGCGACGCTGTTCGTCCACCCGTCAACCCGGCTGGGCGACGCGAAGCCCAACGTGATCCAGGAGGCGATGGCGCTCGGCACGCCGGTCGTCGCATCCGCGGTGGCCGGCATCCCCGAGCTGCTGGACGAGGGGCGCTGCGGCTTGCTCGTGCCACCACGCGACGATGCCGCGCTCGCCGCCGCGATCCGCGACCTGCTCCAGGACCCCGTGCGTCGGCTCGAGCTCGCGGCAGCGGGGCGCCGCCACGTCGAGGAACGACTGGATCTCTGGCGCAACGGCCGCCGCCTGATGGAACACCTGGCCTCCGCGAGGCGGGGCGCATGCTCGTGACGTTCTCCGGCCTGGATGGCGCCGGCAAGTCCACCGTGATCGGCGACCTGGTCGCGGCGCTGCGCAGCGAGGGGCGGCGCTGCGCCGTGCGCCACATGAACGACGACGTCGGCATCTACGCCTACCTGCGCAGGCTGCGCGACGCGCTGCTGCGCACGGCCGTGGCAGGCGCGTTGCATACGACACCGCGCCCGGATGGCGGCCAGCGCGCGCCGGCCACACGCGTGCGCAGCGCCGCGCGCCGCGTGCGGAACGCGCTGCTCTGGAGCCGCACCCTGCGGCGGCTGATCTACCCGCTGGACGTGGTGATCTTCCTGGCGTACCGGCTCTACCACGAGGGGATGCGCGGCCGCGTGCTGATCATGGACCGCTACTTCTACGACACGCTCGTCGATGTCTCGGACGGCCGCCCCTCCGCCTGGCTACGTCTGCTCGAGCGCATCACGCCCACGCCGGACGTCGCCGTCTTCCTGGACATCACACCCGAGGAGTCCTACGCGCGCAAGGGCGAGCACACGATGGAGTACCTGCGGCGCCGTGGCCGCGCCTACGCCGAGCTGTTCTCCTGGCTGCCGTCGCCCCTTCACCTGCGACGGCCAGGCCGGATCGAAGCGCGGGACGCCGTGTGGTCCGCGCTCCAGCGTGCCCGCCCGTTGATGTGGAACGGAAGGAGCGCATGGGAATCCCCCTGAGGACCTTCTACCGGCTGCCGTACCCGGCGCGCTGCGTTGCCGCGACGATGCAGGGCTACAGGCTCCGTCACCAGCGCTACGGCCCGGAGACGGAAACGCTGGTGCAGGAAGCCCACGAGCGCGAGACGTGGAGCCCGGAGCAGTGGAAGGCTTGGACCGAGGAGCGGCTCGCGTACGTCCTGCACCGCGCGGCGACCCGCGTTCCGTACTACCGCGACCATTGGGCCGAGCGGCGCCGGCGCGGCGACCGGTCGTCCTGGGAGATCCTCGAGAACTGGCCGCTCCTCGAAAAGGAGGAGGTCCGCCGGGCGCCGGAGCGCTTCGTGTCGGATGACATCCCGGCCGGCCGGCTCTTCCGCGAGAGAACGAGCGGCACCACCGGCACGCCGCTCGTCCTCGCCCGCAGCATCGAGACGACGCGCGCGCTGTACGCGCTCTCGCTCGCGCGTACCCGCCTCTGGCACGCCGTGTCTCTCCGCGACCGCTGGGGCATGATCGGCTCCAGACCCGTCGCGCCGCTCTGGAGCCGGCGCCCGCCCTTCTGGGTGTGGAACGCGGCGCTCCGGCAGCTCTACATGTCGTGCCACCATCTGGCGCCGGACCTCGCGCAGCACTACCTGGACGCGCTCGCGCGCTACCGTGTCCTCTACCTCTACGGCCTCACATCGAGCCTGTTCTCGCTCGCCCAGGAGATCCTCGCGCTCGGCCGCCGCGACGTGCGCATGCACGTCGTCATCACGAACGCGGAGCCGGTGTTCGAGCACCAGCGCCGCGTGATGGAGGAAGCGTTCCAGTGCCCGGTGCGCGAGACCTACGGCATGGGCGAGCTGGTGGCCGCCGCGTCCGAATGCCCGCACGGCCGGCTGCACGTGTGGCCGGAGGTCGCGCACTTCCAGATCATGCGCGACGGCGAACCCGTCCCGCCCGGCGAGAGCGGCGAGGTGGTGGGCACGTGCCTGATCAACCCGGCAATGCCGCTCATCCGCTACCGCGTCGGCGACTTCGCGCGCATGGATCCCGATCCGACGCCCTGCCCGTGCGGCCGCCGGCTGCCCAGACTCACCGCAATCGAGGGGCGGAGCGAGGATGCCATCCTCACGCGCGACGGCCGCAACCTGTCGGCGGCTCTGAGCACCGTGTACCACGGACTGCCGCTGCGAGAGGCGCAGGTCGTCCAGGATAGCATCGATCACGTGACCGTGCGCTACGCGCCCGCGCCCGGCTTCACCACGACGCACGCGGCGGCGTTGACCGGCCGACTGCGCGAGCGCATGGGGGAAGTCACGATCACACTGGAGGAGGTGGCGGCGGTGCCGCGGACGCCGGCAGGCAAGGTGCGCGCCGCCATCTGCAACCTCAGCGCGGAAGAGCGCGAGGCCGTGCTCGCAGCCGTGCGTTCTCAGCGCTGATCATGGACGCCGCGCGGGTCAGTGATCTTGCGCCCGCCGCGCCGCCGCAGCCGCGACGCGCGGTCCTCATCCTCGACGGCGAGACGACGCAGGCGCTCGCCTGCACGCGCTCGCTCGGCCGCGCGGGTTATCCCGTGCTCGTCGCGAGCCGCAGACCCGCGCCGCTCGCTGGCTGGTCCCGCTTCTGCCGTGGCCGCTTCCGCCTCGCCGCTGATGACCCCGCTGCGTTTGCCGCGGCGCGGGATTGGGCGCGCGAACGCGCCGCCGGCGTCGTGCTCCCGCTCACCGAACGGTCCTGCCGCCTCGTCAACGCGCAACGCGGCGCGTGGGAGGCGGCCGGCATCACGCCCGGGTGCGCGCCGGATGCGCTGCTCCTTCAGGCGTTCGACAAGCGCAGGACGCTGCGCATCGCGGCGGAAGCGGGCCTGCGCATCCCGGAGACGCGCGCGCCATCCTCGCTCGAGGAGAGCCGCGCCGCCGCCCGCGAGCTGGGCTTCCCACTCGTCGTCAAGCCACGATTCAGCCACGCGTGGGACGGCACCCGCTTCCTGCCCGACCTGGGCCCCGCGCACGTGTACGACGACGCCGCCCTCGAGGCCGCCGTGCTCGCGCGCCGGCAGGGCGCGGCGTGGCCGTTGCTCCAGCGGCGCCTCACCGGCCGCGCGCGGGGCGTGTTCGCGCTGTGCGACCACGGCCGGCCATGCGCGTGGTTCGCGCACGAGCGCCTCCGCGATGTGCGGCCGACCGGCTCCGGCAGCAGTCTGCGCCGCGCGGCGCCGCTCGAGGAGCGGCTACGCGCGCCCGCCTCACGCCTGCTCGCCGCCATGCGCTGGCACGGGCCGGCAATGATCGAGTTCATGGACGACGACGGCCCCGAACCCGCGCTGATCGAAGTCAACGGCCGCTTCTGGGGCTCCCTCCAGCTCGCCATCGACGCGGGTGTGGACTTTCCCCGCCTCTGGCTCGAGCTGCTGCGGGGCGGCGACGTCCATGCGGATGGCTACTCCTCCAGCGTGACCGTGCGCTGGCTCTGGGGCGACGTGAAGCGGCTGCTGCACATCCTGCGTGGCCCCCCACCCGGCTACCGCGGTCCCTACCCCACGCGTCTCGATGGCCTGCGCGAGCTGTTCGCGCGCCAGCCGGCCGGCACGCGCATCGAGAGCTGGGAGGCGGATGATCCCTGGCCGTTCGTGGGAGAGTTTGTCGGCGGGTTGTATGAGCTGGTTCTCGGAGGACGCTGAGGTGTTTCCTGGCGTGCTCTGCGGCTGCGTTGGGCTTCGAGGGCTCTTCGCGGAGCTCACACAGAGACGCGGAGCAAGGGGCTCACGCAGAGACGCGGAGGACGCGGAGGTTCGGAGGGGTGGTTCTAGGTTGAGGCGCTGCGGAGACTTCGCGGCGTATTTCGGACTCTCTCATTGAGGTGGTTTGGTCCGGGCGAGGCAGGGTTCGCGGGGTGGAGCCTGCCTCGCCCGGCGCGCTGCGCGGCAGGATGAACATGGATTCCACTGGAAGAAACCACATACAACATGGGCGTGGATCCGGACGAGGAACGCCCGGCTCCGAGACGAACGCAGCCCGGCCCGGCCCGGGCTCCGCGCTCTCCGCGTCTCTGTGTGAGACTGACTCCGCGTCTCTCCGTGAGCCTCGAGCGGCTCCGCGTGACACCGAGCCAGGGAATGCACGACGCATCGTACCGCGCGTGACCGTGATCGTACCCTGCCGCAACGAGCGCCGCTACATCTCCTCCTGCCTCGACTCCATCCTGGAGACCGCGTACCCGGCAGACCGGATCGAGGTGCTGGTGGTGGATGGCGCGAGCGACGACGGCACACGCGAGATCGTGCGCACGTATGCAGCGAGCGAGCCGCGCGTCCGGCTCCTGGACAATCCGCGTCGCTCCGCGCCCGCCGCGCTCAACATCGGCATCCGCGCAGCGCGCGGCGAGATCATCGCGCGCATGGACGCGCACGTCGTCTACCCGCCGCAGTACCTGCCCGTGCTGGTGAAGGCGCTGCTGGAGACGGGCGCGGACAACGTGGGCTGCCCCATCGTGACGCTGCCAGCGAACAGGTCGGCCGCGGCGCGAGCCATCGCGTGCGCCCTCTCGCACCCGTTCGGCGTGGGCAACTCGCGGTTCCGCATCGGCACCGCCGTGCGCCGCGAGGTGGACACCGTGCCGTTCGGCTGCTTCCGCCGCGAAGTGTTCGACCGCGTCGGCCTGTTCGACGAGGAGCTGATCCGCAACCAGGACGAGGAGTTCAACTTCCGCCTGATCAGGAACGGCGGGCGGGTGCTGCTCGTGCCGGACGTCGCCGCGCAGTACTACGCGCGCGCGTCGCTCCGCCACGTCGCGCGCATGTACTACCAGTACGGCTGGTACAAGCCGCTGGTCGCCCGCAAGGTCGGGCGCATCATGACGGTGCGCCAGCTCGTGCCCGCTGCGTTCGTGGCCACGCTCGCCACGCTCGCGCTCCTCGCCCCCTTCTGGCCCGGGGCGCCCTCCGCGCTCGTGGCGCTGCTCGCCACCTACGCCGCCGCCGATCTCGCCGCCGCGCTCACCGCGCGCTCACGGCTCGGCCTGCGCGGCCGCGCAATGCTCGCGCTCGTCTTCCCGCTCATCCACTTCGGCTACGGCCTGGGCTCGCTCGCCGGCGCCGCGCACTGGCTGCTGCGACCCCGCCGGCCGACCCGCACGCCCGAGGTCGTGCCGCTCTCGCGCTGACCGTGGACGCGGCGCGTGGCAGAAGCGGCGCAGGCCGCACCGCGACGTCGCCACAACCCGCGGATCCTTCGCGTGCGCGTTGGCGCGTCGCGGCGCTTGGCTACCACGAGATCGCGGACGCGCCGGGCGAGTCCGGGTTCCGGCGACCAGGCGCGTTGCCGTACCGTTTTTCGCGCGCGGAGCTCGAGGCGCACCTGGACGCGATCGCAGCATGCGGCGCCAGCGTTGCATGCGTCGACGCGCTGGACCTCGATGCGCCCGGCGTCCACACGATTCTCACCTTCGACGACGGCGGCCGCAGCGCGCTCACGGCCGCCGCCGCGCTCGAGCGCCGCGGCTGGCGCGGCCACTTCTTCATCATCACGGGCCGCATCGGCGCGCCGGGCTTCCTCGATGCTGCCGGCATCCGGCGGCTGCGCGAGGCAGGTCACGTGATCGGCAGCCACTCGCACACGCATCCCGACATCTTCCGCGCGCTGGACGCGGCGGCGATGGCACGCGAGTGGCAAGAGAGCCGGGACCGCCTCGAGCAGCTCCTCGGTGAGCCGTGCGTGCACGCGTCCGTGCCCGGCGGCGACGTCTCCCGGCACGTGTTCGCGTCCGCCGCCGCGGCGGGGCTGCGCTGGCTGTTCACGTCCGAGCCGTGGCTCTCGGCGCGGCGCGTGGACGGCTGCTGGGTGTTGGGCCGCGTGGTGCTGAAGCGCGGCGTGTCCGCACCGCGCGTCGCGGAGCTGGCGACAGGGCGCAGTTGGGGGCGCGCACTGGCGCTCCGCCGGCTCAAGGGCATGGCGCGGCGGGCCGCGCCCCCGCTGTACCGCCTGTACGTGGAGCGGTTGGTTCGCGATGAGAAGTGAGTACCTGCCGTTCTGCCGTCACGCCATCGGCGAGGAGGAGATCGCGGAGGTCGTGGACACGCTGCGCTCGGCGTGGATCACGACCGGTCCGAAGACGCGGCGCTTCGAGGAGGAATTCGCCGGGTATGTCGGCGCCCCCGGCGCGCTCGCGCTGAGCTCCTGCACCGCCGCGCTCCACCTGGCGCTCGCGGCGGCCCGGATCGGGCCGGGCGACGAGGTGGTGACGACGCCCTTCACCTTCGCGGCCACGGCCAACGTCATCGAGCACGTGGGCGCGCGCGTCGTCCTTGCCGACGTCGAGCCGGACACGCTGAACCTGGACCCGGCGGCGGCGGAGGCGGCGCTCACGCCGCGCACGCGCGCGATCATCGTCGTGCACTATGCCGGGCATCCGGCCGAGCTGGACGCGTTCACCGCGCTGGCAGCCGCCCGCGGCCTGCTGCTGGTCGAGGATGCCGCGCACGCGCTACCCGCGCGCTACCACGGCCGGCTCGTGGGCTCGGGCACGAACCCGGTGGCGTTCAGCTTCTACGCCACGAAGAACCTGACGACGGGCGAGGGTGGGATGCTGACGGCGGCGACGGAGCTGCTGGAGGCCGCGCGGCCCCTCGCGCTGCACGGCATGACGAGCGACGCGTGGCGCCGCTACGAGCGCGGCGGGTCGTGGGCCTACGAGGTGCGCAGCCCGGGCTTCAAGTACAACATGGGCGACATCCAGGCGAGCCTCGGCCTGTGGCAGCTCCGCAAGCTCACGGCGTTCCAGGAGCGGCGGCGCCGCATCGTCGCCCTGTACAACGAGGCGTTCGCTGCGGAAGACGCGTTCGAGCTTCCCGTCGCGCGCCCGGGGATCGAGCACGCGTGGCACCTCTACCCGCTGCGGCTCCGGCTGGACGCGCTGCGCATCGACCGCGACGCGTTCCTGCGCGAGCTGGCCGAGCGCAACATCGGCGCGTCCGTCCACTTCATCCCCATCCACGTCCATCCCTACTACCGCGACCGCTACGGCTGGCGGCCAGAGGACTTCCCGGTGGCCTACGACGCGTTCCGGCGCATCCTCAGCCTCCCGGTGGATCCCCGCCTGGAAGACGCGGATGCCGCAGACGTGATCGAGGCGGTGCTGGACGTGGCGCGCACGTACCGGCGGTGAGCATGAGGTTCGCCTGGGTCGGGTTCCACATGGAGGGCGTGCCCGCCCTGGAGGCGCTGGTGCACGCCGGCGCGCCCATCGAGGCGGTGTTCACGCTGGAGCCAGCCCTCGCCGCGCGCCGGAGCGGCGCCGCGGACTACCGCGCGCTCTGCCGTCGGCTCGGCCTCCCGCTATTCGAGGTCCGCAACATCAACGACGACGACGCGGTGGCCCGCCTGCGCGACCTGGCGCCGGACGTCCTGTTCGTCATCGGCTGGAGCCAGATCCTGCGCCCGCCCGCGCTGCGCGCCGCGCGGCTCGGCGCCATCGGCGCGCACGCCTCTGCCCTGCCTCGCCTGCGGGGCAGCGCGCCGGTGAACTGGACGCTGATCCGCGGCGAGCCGCGCGCGGGCAACACGCTGCTGTGGCTGTCCGAGGACGTGGACGCGGGCGAGATCATCGACCAGGTCGAGTTCGATGTCACGCCGTTCGACACGTGCGGGACGCTTTACGAGCGGGTGGCCGAGTCGAACCGCGACATGCTGCTGCGGCTGTTGCCCCGGCTCCTGGCCAGCGAGCGGCCGGGAAGGCCGCAGCCGCCCAGCACGGAACCCATCCTGCCTCGCCGTCGGCCCGAACACGGCTGCATCGCGTGGGACCAGCCGGCCCGCGCGGTCTACGACTTCGTCCGCGCGCTCACGCGGCCTTATCCCGGTGCGTTCTCGTTCCTGGATGGCCAGCGCTGGACCATCTGGCGCGCGACGCTGCTGCCGTCCGCTCTCGCCGCGCACGACGCGCCCGGGACCGTGATCGGCCCCGCGGTTTCGCCTGCGCCGGAGGCGTGCGGCCACGTCGTCGCCTGCGGCGAAGGATGCATCATCGTCAACGAGGTCGAGGCCGCGGATGGGATGCGCCTCGAGGGGTTCGCCCTGGCGCAGCAGCCCTGGCAAGGAAGGAGGTGGCTCGATGGGTGAGCGCCGCGTGCTCGTGATCGCCGCGCACCCGGATGACGAGGTGCTGGGCTGCGGCGGGACCATCGCCCGCTACACCGAGGCAGGCGTTCCCGTCACCGTCGTCATCGCCTGCGAAGGCGAGTCGTTGCGCTACGGTCCCCGCGGCGTCGGCCAGGAGGACCACGTCCGCCAGGCCGCCGGCGTGCTGGGCGTCGAGGACGTGCGCCTGCTCGGCTTCGCGGACCAGCGGCTCGACACCGTGCCGCTGACCGAGGTCATCGCGCCCCTCCAGCGCATCGTGCGCGAGGTCCGCCCCACCACCGTGCTGGGCCAGTTCGGCGGCGATGTGAACCGGGACCACGAGCTGCTCTTCAAGGCGCTGCTTGTCGCCACACGGCCGACCGAGCCGTGGATCGAGGCGGTGTACGCGTTCGAGACGGCGAGCAGCACGGACTGGGCGTACCCGCGGGCGTTCCGGCCGGACACCTGGGTGGACATCTCCACCACGCTGGAGCGCAAGCTGCGCGCGATGGCGTGCTACCGCTCCGAGGTGTGCCAGCCGCCACACCCGCGCTCGCTCGATGCCCTGCGCCAGCGCGCGCAGGCCTGGGGCAGCCACTGCTGCATGGAGGCCGCCGAGGTGTTCGTCACCGTGCGCCGCGCGGCGCGCAACGGCGCTCCCCCGCTCTGATGTTGCTCTGACGACGACGCCCGGCCGTGGCCAAGCGCGTCTTCGACATCGTCGTCGCCTCGCTCGCCCTGCTCGCCGCTCTGCCGGTGCTGGCCGTCGCCGCGCTCGCCATCCGGCTGGCCAGCCCGGGGCCCGTGCTGCACCGCGCTGCCCGCGCCGGCCGCGACGGCCGCCCGTTCACGATGCTGAAGCTGCGCACCATGCACGTGGCGCCACCGGGCGAGGGCGGCAGCCGGATCACGGGGCCGGCTGACCCGCGCGTCTTCCCCGTGGGCGCGCTGCTGCGCCGCACCAAGATCGACGAGCTGCCGCAGCTTGTGAACGTGCTGCGCGGCGAGATGGCGATCGTGGGGCCGCGGCCGGAGGACCCGGAGATCGTGCGCAGGCACTACTCGCCCGCGCACCGCGAGACGCTGCGCGTGCGCCCGGGCCTGGTCAGCCCGGGCAGCATCTACCACTTCACGCACGGGGAAGCACTGCTCGAGGGCGGCGACCCGGAGACGGCGTACGCGGCGCGGCTGCTGCCGGTCAAGCTCGAGCTGGAACGCGTCTACGTTCGTCACGCGTCGCTCGGCTACGACCTCGCCCTGATCGCGCGCGCCGCGCGCGCCATCGTCCGGGTCGGGTTGTTACGCCGGAGCTTCCCCGAGCCGCCGGAGCTCCGGCGCATCCCGGCCGATTGACGGCTCAGCCGGCGGGCTTCGTCACCAGGAACACGTCGAAGAACGGCCCGGTCTTCCTCGGCGGCGTCGGCGACCCGCCGATGGGCTGCGGCGGATTCACGCCGCCCAGCGGGATCGTGATCGTGCCGCCGGCGTACGTGCCGCTGGCGATGGGCTCGCCGAACAGCGCCTGCACGTTGCGCACCTCGTAGCGGTCGCCCGGCCGGAGCACGCCCGCCATGTCCACCTGCACGGCGGCGAGATTGGCCCAGTTGTATACGGTCACGTGGGCGCGCCCGGGCTCGTACTCGCTCGGCCGCATGAACACGCGCGTCTCGGACGGCGCCGTCCCCTCGACCCGATCCGTGGCGCCCAGGCCCGTGCGGGACCGCCAATCGGCGAAGCGGTAGCTGCCGCCCGCGTGCCGCCAGGCCGAAGCGGACGCGTCACGGTAGTGGGTATTGCCGCCCCACGTGTAGCCCGAGAGCGAGCTCTCGACGAGCTCCACGATCCGGTCCGTCCCGTAGAACACGTTGTCCTGGACCGTGACCTGGTCCCAGTTCCGTACCGTGAAGACGACGTCGCCGCCGACGGCGTAGTTGCCGCGCACCACGACATCGCGGTTGTTCGTGCTGCTGTACCCGATGCTCACGTTCCGCGCGCCCACGTCCGGCGAGTAGTAGGTCATGTTGTCGATGACCCTGCCCTGCTGGACCGGCTCCTCGCCGCCCACCAGCAGGTTGCCCGAGTGCACCCGCGAGTTGCTCGACACCGAGCCGTTGTTGAACGACGTGTTGCCTTCCACCGTGATGTTGTTGAGCCCGCCGCCCGGCGTCGTGTACACGTGGATGCCGTACGCGAACTGGTTGAACATCACGTTGTCGCGCAGAAGCTTCGAGCCGCTGATGTTGCGGATGTAGAGCGCGTGGCCGTGGCCCTCGGTGGTGTTGTAGCCGTTGTTGTAGATGATGCAGCCGACGATGTCCACGTTAGGCGCGCTCGCCTCCGTGTACACGGCGAGCCCCGTGTCGTGGATCACGAGGTGCACCAGCTTGTTGTTGCCCGACCGGATGTAGACGCCGGTCTCGCGGTCCTCGGTCCGGGCCGGGCTCGAGTTCATCACCTCGAGGCCCCAGTAGATCGCGTGCTCGCCGTCGATGCGCAGCGTGCTGCCGTTGCCGTTGGCGCCGTCGATGGTCGCGCGCTCGCCCGGGTACGCGCGTAGCACGATCGGCGCGCTCGCGCTCCCGCGCAGCGAGCTCTGAAAAGCGCCGCGGTAGGTCCCTCCGCGGACCCAGATGGTGTCGCCTGGCCGGACGGCGGATGGGTGTCCCAGCGCAGTGCGCAGGTCCCACGGCCGCTCGCGGCTGCCGTCGCCGTTCGGCGAGCCGTTCGGCGCGACGTAGAAGCCCGCCCGCTCGCTCGCGGGCGGCGGGTCCTCCTCGACGGTGATCACCGCGGCGGCGCGCCGGTCGCCCCGCGCCGCCTCGATCGTCGCGGTGCCGACGCCGACCGCCTGCACCAGCCCGCTGGCAGAAACCTCCGCCACGTCCTCGTCATCGCTCGACCAGGTCACGGCGACCTGATTGCCGTCCGCGTCCAGCGCCACGAGCTGGACCGTGCCGCCGACCTGCACGGTCGCGCGCGAGGGGTCTTCCTCGTCGATGTGCCCCGGCTCCGCGGAGATCGCCGCGACGCGCTCGAGCTCCGGCTCGGTCCCCTGCTCCGGCGGCGCCGCCGCCTCCTCGCAGCCCGCCAGCGCGAGGGTGAGGAGAACGCTGCCAAGGGTCATGGGGTTCACTCGCCGCCCGAGGGAACGACGGAGGGCGACGCAGGCGGCATGCCGCCCGGTGGGGTTACTGCTCACTGCACCTGCTCCTGCATCAGATACTTCGTGCGGCACTCTTCGCCGCCGCCGGAACCCGCGCCTTCGCGGCACCGGCGTACTACGATCTCACGCGTGGATCAGGCGCGCCGAGGACTGGGGGAGGAGCCAGAAGGTAGCGGAATGGTCTTCCAGGCCGCAACCGTCAAAGGACTTGCGCCGGTCCGCCGCGGATCCCCTCAGCCGCTCTCCGCGACCTCGAACACCATCATCATCCCCGCCTCGAGGTGCTCCGCGACGTGGCAGTGCAGCATCCAGCGGCCAGGGTTGGTCAGCTCGAGCAGCAGCTCGGCGGTCGCGCCGACGGGCAGCAGCACGGTGTCCTTCCACACCAGGTTCTCGTTCGGCACGCCGTTCACCGAGAGGACGAGGAAGCGCTGGCCGTGGATGTGGATCGGGTGCTGCATCGCGTGCGCCGCGTAGCGGTTGTTGGTGAGCCGGATCTTCACCACGTCGCCGACGCGGAAGCGCCACTCGATGTCCATGTTCTCGCGGCCGGTGGCTGGCTCGCGCAGCACCCACTTCACCTCGCGGGTCGTCGCGATCCAGTTCATCTCCGGCATGGTCCCGCTCCACTCGACCGGGTTGAAGTAGAGCGAGTCCATGCGCACGAGCGGGCCAATGGGGAACGGCAGCTCGCCCAGCTCGAGCGTGAGCACGAGGTCCTTCTCCACCGGCGCGTCGAAGTAGCGCCGGTACGGCTCGATCTCCGCGCTCACCTCCCGGTACGCGCGCAAGCGGGAGAACGCGGCGCCGTGGTCCGGCACCGCGGGTTCTTCCGCCACGCGCACCACGCCCAGCGTGTCCACCTCGGGGAAGAAGTAGCCGAACAGGTGGTCGATCGACTGGATGCGGTTCTCGAGCACGGACGTGCCCGGCGCCTCGAAGCGCACGTCCACGACGTAGCGCTCCGCGGGCGCGATGGCGACGCTCTCGACCCACTCCTCGCGCTCGAAGCGGCTCACGTCCGACGCCACGACCTTCATGCGCGCGCCGGTGAACGAGATGTTGAACGTGCGCGTGTTCGCCACGTTGGTCAGGAAGAACCGCACCACCTCGCCCTGCTTGACGTCCAGCTCGTAGCGCGGCTCGCCGTTGACGAGCAGCAGGTTGCCGAAGCGGCCCATGAGCGCGTGCGTGGCGTGATCGCGGCCGTAGGGCACGAGCCCTTCGTCCGCGAGCAGGAGGTCGTCCAGCATGAGGACCTCCTCGCGGTGCGCCGGGCCGTAGTAGTCGGGCCGCGGCGAACGCACGAGCAGGTTGCCGTAGAGCCCGAGGTCCTGCTGGATGTCCTCGCGATGGTGCGGATGGTACCAGTAGATGCCGGCATCCGGGAAGCGAACCACGTACGTGAAGCTGCCGCCCGGCGGCACCGGGTCCTGCGTGACGTGCGGCACGCCGTCGTAGCGGTTGTCGAGCCGGATGCCGTGCCAGTGCACGGCGGTCGGAAGGTCGAGCCGGTTGGTGAACTCGACGACGATGCTCGTCCCCTGATCGACGTGGATCAGCGGCCCCGGGTACTGCCCGTTGAAGCCGTACATGACGAGCGTGCGGCCGCGCAGGGTGCGGCGCACGAGCCCGGCCTCGAGCCGCAGCGTGTCGCCATCACGGAGGCGGATGAGCTGACGGGGGCGCGCCTCGGCGAGCGTGGCCGGGTCCGCTGACGGGAGGAACGGCGCCACGCCGGGGCGGAACCGCATCAGCGCCTCCGGCATCGACACCTTCGGGTGCATGGGCGGGGCGATCCAGCCATCCGCGGGCGCGCCGGCCGCCTTCGCGTCCCCGTGCGCCGCGTGGCCGTGCTCGTGCCCGCCAGCGCTGTCGCCGCCCGCGGCCGCGGCCGCCAGGATGAAGGGCAGGTCGTGCGGCTGCATGAGCATGCTCGCCGACTGGCCGCGCAGCACCAGCCGGCCGGCACGCTCCTCGACATCCGGCGCCGCCTCGGCCGTGACCAGCACGAGGAACTTGTTGAACGCGACGCGGCCCTCTGCAACGCCGTCGGCGCCGAGCGCGCCGAGCTTCACCACGGGGTGCAGGACGGGCGTCGTCGCCCACGCGACATACGCCGTGTAGGGGCCGAGAGACGACGGCTCGGGCAGCCCGCGCGCGGTGACGCGCACCGCGTGCACGTGCTCCCCATCACGCGTGACGGCGGTGCCGAACGGCGTGGGCACGGGCCGGAGCTCGGCCGTGCCGGCCGCCGAGGGCGCCGCGTCCGTCGGCACCAGCTCAACGCAGTAGAGGTCCGTGGCAGGCCGGCCGGGCTCGAGGCCGGCGCCCTCGCAAGCAGCGCCCGCCTCGCCCCGCCCTTCGCCCGGCGTGGAGCCCGCCGGCGCGAACGTGCCGAGGGCGAGGAGCAGCACGGCGCCCACGCGCTGTCTCCGCGCGCGTGGCCCGCGGAACGTCACGGCAGAACGCCCTCCTCGCTGACCTCGATCCGGATGGTGTCCTGGACCGTGCCGCCGCTGCGCTCCTGCGCCGTCGCCGTCACGAGGAAGGAACCCGCCTGCATGTACACGTGGCGGCGGCTCACCTGGACCAGGATGGCATCCTCGAGGGGCAGGGACTCCTGCGCGCCATCGCCGAAGCTCAAGGTGAGCGACTGGAGCCCCCTGCCCTGCGCGTGGATGTCGAAATCGATCGTCGCTCCGACCTTGGTGCTCGACACGCTCGCGCTCAGCTCGACGCCGAGCGGCAAGCCGTCCGGCTCCTCGATGCTGCCGCACGCAGCGAGCGCCAGGGTCAGCAAACCGATGCCCAGGCGTCTCATGTTCCCTCCCTCGGGCATCCGCCCGTGTTCACTCACGGTGCACGACCGTCGCGCTGCGCTGCGCTGTCGGCAGCAGCACCAGCTCGAGCACATTGACGTGCGACGGAGCATTCACCACGTAGAGCACCGCGTCCGCGACATCGTCACCCGTGAGCGGCTGGAGCCCACGGTACACGCTGGCCGCGCGCTCGCGGTCGCCCTTGAACCGGACGATCGAGAACTCGGTTTCGACGAGTCCGGGGTCGATGCTGGAAACGCGGATCGGGGTGCCCGTGAGGTCGAGCGCCAGGGCGTGCGTGAGCGCGCGCACCGCGTGCTTCGTCGCGGCGTACACGTTGCCCTTCGGGTAGACCTGATGCCCGGCGATGCTCCCGATGTTGACGACGTGGCCGCGGCCACGCTCGACCATGTGCGGCAGGAACGCGCGCGTCACGTAGAGCAGGCCCTTGATGTTGGTGTCGATCATCCGCTCCCAGTCGTCCGCATCGCCCTCGTGGAGCGGGGTCAAGCCCACGGCCAGCCCTGCGTTGTTGACCAGCACGTCCGGCACCCATCCATGCTCGCGCAGCGCCTCCGCCTCTCGGAACACCGCGGCGCGGTCGCGCACGTCCACGGCCGCGAAGCGCACGTGCGCGCCGTGCTGCCGCTCGAGGTCTGCCGCCAGCGCCTCGAGCCGCTCGATCCGACGCGCCCAGAGCACCAGGTCCGCACCTGCCGCGGCGAAGCGCCGCGCGCACGCCTCGCCGATGCCGGAGCTCGCGCCCGTGACGAGCACGGCGCGACCTTCGATCCGGTTCTGGCCGTTCATGGCGCGACGCTCCGTTCGCGGACCTGCTCGGACGTGAGGCCGTACAGCGGCGGCGTCGGGACCTCGAGTAGGTTCAGCATCAGGTAGATCTGTCCTCGGTGGTGCACCTCGTGCTCGATCATCGCGCGCAGCCACTTCCACACCGGGAGCGTAGCGCCCGCCGGTGTCACGCAGGGGCGGTCGAGGTCGGCCGGCGTGAGTGTGCGGAAGATCGCCATGGCCTCCTCATGCATGCGGGCGAGGTAATCGCGGACCGCATCGATGCCGTCGGCCAGCTCGGGCCCACAGCCGTGGTAACGGCTGGGGCGCCCCATCACGTTCTCCGCGAACATCCATCGCTCCATCGCGGCGATGTGGCGGAGCAGGTCGCCGAAGCTGAACGCGCCGTCGCGCGGCCGCCACTCCAGCCGCTCGGGCGGGATGCACGCGGCCACCCGCTCCGTCCGTGCGCGGATGTTCTGGAAGTAGCGGAGGAACGCATCGATGCTGTGCAGTTCCATTCCCGGTTCCCCGGCTGGCGGTCCGGACCCGGCCGGCATTGTCGCATGCACGCGGTTCCTCCGCAAGCCGGGCTGCGCCGAGGGCGCGGAGGATACGGCTCACACAGAGGCGCGGAGTCTGAGCCGGGCCGGGCAGCGTTCATCGCGGGGCCGAGGGTTCCTCGCCCGGATCAACGTTCATGAATTAGTGTGGCTTCTTCCGGCGGGATTCGGACTCGTCCCGCCGGGGAGCCAGCCGGACGAGGCTGGCTCCACCCCGCGAACCCTGACCCGGCCGGACCAAACCACCAAAGAAGGGCCCTGAATACGCCGCGAAATCTCCCCAGCCCCGAGCACCAAGACAGCCCTCTGCGCCCTCAGAACCTCCGCATCTCCGCGTCTCCGTGTGAGCCCGGAGCCGCGGAGAACGCGGAGAACGCCCTCCGCGCCCTCACCGCCGGTAGTCGAGCGGCGGCTCCCTCTCCCCGACCAGCGGCCGGTACACGAAGCCCGCGCCCCGCCGCCGCTCGAACTCCTGGCGCGCGGCCGCGATGTGCGACGGGTCGAGCAGCAGGTCCGCCGCAGTCATGGCCAGCGTCTTCGCCGCCACCAGCATGCCCTTGATGCCGATGCTGGTGCCGCCCGCCGCGACCGCCTGCCAACTGTGCGCGGGCGTGCCCGGCACCCACGTGGCAGCGTTCAGCCCCGCCGTCGGCACGACCCAGCTCACGTCGCCCACGTCCGTCGAGGCGCCGCCCATCGCCAGCCGGAACGGCTCGATCTCCGAGGCCTTCATCAGCGTCACCTCGCCGCCGGCCTCGAGCGTCGCGGCGAGCGCCTCCGCGAACGCGCGCTCGGCCGCCGAGTACTGCACGCCGCCGACGCGCCGCAGGTTCGCATCCATGACGCGCGCCAGCGCCTCGTTGGGCAGCACGCTGTAGACGCCGTTCAGGACCTCGTGCTCGACGCGCGTGCCCGTACCGAGCGCCGCGCCCTCGGCCGCCTTCACGATCCGCTCCCAGAGCTGCGCGACGACGGCAGGGTCCGGGTGCCGCGCGTAGTAGTAGACCTCGGCGAAGTCCGGCACCACGTTGGGCGCCTGCCCGCCCGCGGTGATCACATAGTGGATGCGCGATTCCTGCGGGATGTGCTCGCGCATCAGGTTCACCATGTGGTTCATCGCCTCGACGCCATCCAGCGCGGAGCGCCCCTTCTCCGGCGCCGCCGAAGCGTGCGCCGAGACGCCGTAGAAGCGGAACTTGCCGGACATGTTCGCCAGGGTCGTGGACGGGCTCGCGTCGTTCACGGATGCCGGGTGCCAGTGCAGCACCACGTCGACGTCCGCGAACAGCCCGGCCCGCACCATGTAGACCTTGCCGCCACCGCCCTCCTCGGCGGGCGTGCCGTACACGCGCACCGTGCCCGGCCGGCCCGTGCGCGCGAGCCAGTCCTTGACCGCGATGGCCGCCGCGACGGACGCCGTGCCGAACAGGTGATGCCCGCACGCGTGTCCCGCCCCGAACTGCGAGAGCGGCTTGCGCTCCGGCACTGTGTCCTGCGAGAGGCCGGGCAGCGCGTCGAACTCGGCGAGGATGCCGATCACGGGCCTGCCCCGGCCGTAGCTGGCGACGAACGACGTCGGCATGCCGGCCACGCCGGCCTGGACCTCGAACCCCGCGGCCTCGAGCCGTGAACGCAACAGCGCCGAGCTTTGCTCCTCCATGTAGCCCAGCTCGGCGAGGGACCAGATGCGCCGCGCGATCGCCGCGTACTCGTCGGCCGCACTGTCAATCGCCGCCGCGAGCTCCGGCTTCGGGTCCTGGGCGACGACGGGTGCAGCGCCCAGTAGGGCGAACGCCAGCGTCGTCGCGAACGGCACGGCGCGCAGACGCCACGTCATCCTCGCCTCCTCACCCACGAGGCTCGATCAACCCGAACGCCTGCGGCTCGCGGTCCAGTGGGCCGGCGACCCACACGCGCCCGCCGACCAGATCCTGGAGCGCTGCCGGCGGCTGCACCAGACGGATGCGCCGGCCATCCGCTGTGATGAGCACGAGCTGCCCGCCTTCGCGCTCGAGCCGGCCGTCCACTGCGGGCTGGCCGTCCACCGCCGTGACCGCGAACGACGCCACCTCCAGCGCGGATGCCGATGCCGTGCCGCGCGTCCGGCGCCCGACGACGCTCACCTCGGCGCCGGCCACACGCGCGAGCGCATCGCGCTGTGCGCCGACCAGCTCGACGTCCGCGCCGCCGCCCGCAGGCCGCAGCACCACCTGCGGCACGGGGGCCGCTCCCACGATGGCGACCGTGCCGCGCAGCGTGTCCACGGCCGCGGCGGACGCCGCATCCGGCATGCCGCCCGGCGGCATGCTTCCGCTGTTGCACGAGGCCGCGGCACCGAGCAACGCGGCCGCCGCGATCCTCACCGCACTCGCCGCGCGCATCACTGGATCCTCACGATGTGGAGGCCGAGCGTCGACGGCACCGCGCCGCCGGACGCCGAGGCCAGCTCGATGGTCTGCGGCCCCGCCTGCGTGCCCGACAGCTCGAAGATCGAGGCGGTGCCCGCCCGGAGCGAGGAGACGGACACGTCGAAGTTGCCGAAGGTGATGGCGCGGGGCTCGAGAGGATGCGGTCGCGGGAAGCCCGTGAAGGTTTCGCTGATCCCCTCGAACACGTCGGGCAGGTTCCAGCTCGGCATGCGGAGCTGTGCGCGGGCGGGCGAAAAGCCCGGCCGGTCGTCCGTCGCCAGGGCGATCATGTAGTCGGCAAGCATCTCGGCGAACGGCCGGCCGGTCCGCGCACCCAGGTTCGCCACACCGGCGAGGGACCGCTCCTGCGTCAGCGCGCGGAGGAACGCCGCCTCGTCGGTCGCGTAGTGGTCCACGGCCCAGCGCACGAAGCCCCAGCCGCTCCCGTAGAACGACCCATCGTTGCTTCCCGGCGGTGCGCCCAGCGGGGTCCGGGTCTCGATCTCGTCGAGGTAGTCCCACAGATCCAGCATGGCAGGCAGCACGCCCCACGGCGAGTCGCCGCACGCTGGATTGTTCACGTCGGCCACGCAGCCCAGCCCTTGCGCGAAGGTGGTATTGCCCTTCCAGGCGTGGCCGAACACCGAGCGCGCAAAGAGCTCCTCCGCCATCCGGCCCAGGGCCTCCTCGAGCCACTGGTCCTCGAAAGCGGTGGCGTTCCGCGCAATCCGCTCCGCAAAGGACGCGATGTGCTTGACTTCGTGCGCAAGCACGCCCCGGGTAAAGCGATACCACCCGCGCGCGTTCGACGGCTGGAAGGGGTTGCCGCCGTCGAGCGTGGTCGGGAGACTGGCGTAGAAGACTTCCGCCACGTTGCTCTCCGCGCACTGGCTGCGCGGGAGCAGATCGCCTCCGTGGACGAACGCGAAGACGTCGCCATCGAAGTCGTTCACGACCTTGCTGAACAGCATGTAGAGGCGCCCGTTGTTGTCCGTGCTGGGATCGAGCACGAGCGGGTCGCCGAAGTACTGCGTGATGACCGAATGGGTCGTGTTGTCGTACTCCTGGCCCAGCTTGACGTAGAACGAGTCGATGCGCGTGGCCAGCGGCGCGTTGACGTCCTCGAAGACGACGGCGCGCGTGCCCGAGTACACGACGCGACCCACCACCTGGATCCGGTTGCTGCACAGGCTCTGCCCATCGAGGTTCGGGATCCAGAACCGGAGCGTGTCCCCGACATCGGGCGCCGGCACAGCAACGGGCGCTGCCGCGCTGCTCATGGTTGCAGCCACGCCCGCCGCGTCCCGCGCGGCAGCCCGCCGCGGCCCCAGCCGCCGCAGCAGGTCCAGGTTCTGCGCCAGCATGCGCTCGTGCGCCGCCGCACGCTCACGGAGCGCACGGCGGAGGTCCTCATGCGGCCCGCTCGCCAGGAGGCGCGACGCCGCCTGCCGCGCGCTGGCGGCGCCCAGCGCCGCGAGGTCCGGCGCGGCCGGGTCGAGATCCGCGATCGCCGGCGTGTAGTCCGCCGCGGCTGTTCCCGCGCTCGCGCCGCGCAGCCGGAACGCGCTCGTCGAGCTGAGCACCGCGCTCCGGTTGAACACGGCGATCACGTAGCGCCCGCCGCCGCTCGGCAGCTCGTTGCAACGGGCCTCGTCGGCGTCCGTGATCAGCAAGGACTCGCCCGGGCCGAGCGAGCGCCGGGTCGCGACCTCGAGCGGGTGGTCGAGCGATCCGCTCACGCCCGCCACCGTCACGACGACCGGAACCGGCCGCGTCGGCTGACAGGGCAGCAGGCCGGCGGACGGAAGCGCGATCGTGAGTTGCGTGGGTGACGCCGCGGTCACGGTGACGGGAAGGCCGGCCACCGTCACGATGTTGTCCGCCGGGTTGCCGGCGAACCCACCGCCGGTGATGGTGGCCGTGATCCCCGGCCGCAGCACGGCGGGCTGGATCGACGCGATGACCGGCGCGGCCATCGGCTCCGCATCTGCCGTGAACAGCGCGCTGCCCGCGCCATCCACCGTGGCCTGCGCGCGCTGCTCGCCGGGCTGGACGCCGAGCACCCAGACGGCCTCGGCGCGGCCATCCTGGCCGCTCGCGCCGCCGGAGATCGTTCCGCCGCCCGAAAGGACGGTCCAGCTCACCGCGACGCCGGGAACGGGGTTGCCGCGGTTGTCCACCACGCGCACGGCGAGCGACACGCTCGCGCCCGCCGTCGCGGAGATCGGGCTGGAGGTCAGCGGCTCGACCGCCGCCGGCGTTGGGGGCCCGCCAGGGTCGTCGCCACAAGCGCTCACGATGCCGAGAAGAAGGAAGGCGAGGAGGACGGAGTACGACGCCGGGCGTTGAACAGGCATGCACACCCTCCACGGGATGTTTCCGGGCGCAGGAGCGCCGCGAGCTCCGATCGCCGGCGCGGCCCGGGCCCCGTGCTCGCGCCCCTTAACCCGCCGGCGGGTATCGAATCTAGCCCCGCCCGTCGGTGCGGGGTAGTTCCCTCCGAACGCGGCACAGCGCACGCTACGCGCGGGCACCAGAGCCGGCGTGCGCCGCGCCACGCGTGCCTCGTGTGGCGTGAGAGAGAGCCGGAGAGGAGGAACGCGGAGCGGGAGAGCTCCGCGTTCCTCCGGAAGATCAGCGTTCGGAAATCGGCACGTAGTCCCGCTCGTCCGGGCCCGTGTAGATCTGGCGCGGCCGCGCGATCCTCTGCTCCGGGTCGGTCAGCATCTCCTGCCACTGCGCGAGCCAGCCGGCGGTGCGCGGGATGGCGAACAGGACGGGGAACATCTCGACGGGGAAGCCCATCGCCTGGTAGATGATGCCGGAGTAGAAGTCGACGTTCGGGTACAGCCGGCGGGAGACGAAGTACTCGTCCTCCAGCGCGATGCGCTCCAGCTCCATCGCCACGTCGAGCAGCGGGCTGCGGCCCGTGACATCGAGCACCTGCTGCGCCATGTCCTTCAGAATGCGGGCGCGCGGGTCGTAGTTCTTGTAGACGCGGTGGCCGAAGCCCATCAGCCGGAACTCGCCCTGCTTGGCCCGCTTCACGTACTCCGGCACGCGGTCCTTCGTGCCGATCTCGCGGAGCATGCGCAGCACCTGCTCGTTGGCGCCGCCGTGCAGCGGCCCGTACAGCGCGGCCGCCGCCGCAGCGACGCAGACGTACGGGTCGGCCAGCGAGCTGCCCACGTTGCGCATCGCGTTCGTGCTGCAGTTCTGCTCATGGTCCAGGTGCAGGATGAACAGCACGTCGAGCGCGCGCTCGAGCACGGGCTCGGGATGGTACCGCGACTCGGTCATGCGGTACATCATGCTCAGAAAGTTGCCCGTGAAGCTCAGCTCGTTGTCCGGATAGGCGTACGGGAGGCCCATGCGGTGCCGGTAGGCGAAGGCGGCGATCGTCGGCATCTTCGCGATCAGCCGCACGATCTGGTGGCGCCGCGTCTCGGCGTCCTGGACGTTGCGGGCCTCGGGGTAGAAGGTCGAGAGCGCTGCGACGGTGCTCACCAGGATGCCCATGGGGTGGGCGTCGTAGTGGAACCCGTCCATGAACTTCTTGATGCTCTCGTGGATCAGCGTGTGATTCGTCACCTCACGGGTCCACTCGCGCAGCTCGGCCTCGGTGGGAAGCTCGCCGTTCAACACGAGGTACGCGGACTCGAGGTAGGTGCTGTGCTCCGCGAGCTGCTCGATCGGGTAGCCGCGGTAGCGCAGAATGCCGCGCTCGCCGTCGATGAACGTGATCGAGCTCTTGCACGACGCCGTGTTCATGAACGCGGGGTCGTAGCTGAGCAGGCCGAAGTCGTCGTCGGAAGCCTTGATCTGCCGCAGTTCCGCGCCGGGGATGTTCGCGCCGTAGGTGGGGTAGGTGCCGTACCGGATGGGCAGCTCGTAGCGCTTGCCCGTGCGATTGTCGATGATCGTCAGGGTATCCGCCATGCTCCGCCTCCAAAGTGCGCTGCCGCCGTGCGCGGCCCGCGCCGCGCCACCCGCGCACGCTGATACCACCGAACGCGGCGGCCGTTTCCCTCTGCCCCATCCCTGGCCCCTCGATCCCGGGCGGGGGCGCCCCTGCCACCCGACCCCGCCGCCCGGGCGAGGGCGAGGGGACGGCGGGAGAAAAAGCGGGCGGGGGCGCGCGGCGCGACGGTCGCGTTCGCGTTCCCGCTCCCGTGAGCGTCCCGTTCCCGTTCCCGCTCCCGTTCCCGTCCCGCGAATGTTCCGGTTCCTCCGAACGCGGAACTGGACGCGACCAGCGCAGCCGCACACGCACACGCGCACGCGACCGTACCGCAATCCCGCGAGAACGTCTCCACTCACGGCCGGCGAGCGCTGTCCCGCCCCCGCCCTCGCCCTCGCCCTTGCCCCGGCCCGGGGGGTCGGGGGCCGGGGGAGGGGCGAGGGGAGCGGGGCCGGGGCGGCGGACCGGATCTTGCCCTGCATCCGGGTGGGAGTGCGGCCGGCCGCCGCGGGGTGGGGCCCGGGTGGTGCGGGGCGCCGGCGTGCCGGTCCGCCTCCCTCCGCCGTCACAGTCTCCCGCATCTCGCTCGCTTTCCGCAACGAGTCCCCGCAGTGGATCCCGCGGGAGGCATCCAGTGCCAGGACTCGGCTCGCCACTGTACCCGTCACGTGGCCTGCCCCGGCGCGTTCCAGCGGCGGACTCCAGCGCCAGGCACGAGCCTGATCCATGCGTCCCGCGCCGGCGGCCGCGAGGTGGACAACGGCCGCACACCAATCCTCGTCGTCGGCTCCTGGAGGGCCCGCACGATCCCTCGACGCGAGCCGGTCCTCGACAGCGCGCGCAGTGTGGCCAGCGCGCGCCGGTCCCGGCCTGCGCGCGCAGGCCTTGCACCGCCCCGCGTGCGGGCGTACTCTATTCCACCCGTCCGCCGCACCCATCCTCCGCCGGGGGTTGAGGACCTTCATCGAGCGCATGAGGCTTCGGCGGGCGCTGAAGCGAGGCGCACGCCGCGGGAGCGAACCTCTCGACCCGCTGACGACGCGCGAGCCGTTGACGCCGCGTGTCGTCGTTCGCCGCATCGCGGCGGCGGTGCCGGACGTGGGGATCGCCACGGCGTTCATTGCGGTCGCGGCAGATCCGACGCTGTGGGAGGCGACGCAGGGCGCCGCGCTCTGGCGGGCGGCGCTGATGGAGTTCTGGGCGATCCACGCGGGCGGAATCCTCTTCGTGCCCTGGGCCATCAGCGACTGGGCGTTCCCGCGCCGCGCGCTGTTCGCGGCCGGCATCATGGCCGGGTACTCGCTGGTGCTCGGCCTCATCTCGTTGGCGATCGGCGCGTGGTGGCCGCTCGTCACGTTCTGGGTGCTGACGTGCAACCGCGCGCTGGGCATCGTGCTGGACGATGCGCCAACGCACGACGAGCTGCCGTGGCTGGTGAGGCCGTGGGCGGGCAACGCGGTGCTCTTCTGCGTCATCGCGGTGATCACCGGGATGCTCGCTGAAGGTCGCCAGGGCGTGTTTGTCGGCGCCGCGGTCTACTATCTTGCTAACGCCGTTTCCGAGCTGGGCGGCTGGTGGTGGGTGAAGTTCGGGGAGAGGTAGCGGCGGCGCGCAGAAGCGTACCCTGGTCGCCCGAGTTGGCTGTGCCGTCCTCGGCAAAGGACGGCGCCACTGGACCTACCCGTTCCCCGCGGATTCGGCGTACTGCTGCCGCTGCCTGCGCCGGCAGCGCCGAACCGCGTCTCCCGTGCATGCTGCCCGGCGCGTAATGCGCCGCTCTTCGCACCTGGTGGCGGCATCCGTCGCCGGATCACGCTCAGGGAGGTTGGGGGCTCCCGGCTGTGATCGTCGCAGACCTCATTCCCTCAATGGAGAATCAGACCATGCGAAAGACACTGCTCGCGATGATCGGCCTGGCTGTGATCGGCCTGCATGCGCAGGAGGCGCATGCCCAGGTGCGCTTCGGCGCGCAGGCCAGCTTCGGCGACGACGTCGACCTCGGTCTGGGAGCCCGTGCGGTGTTCAGCCTGAAGCAGTTCAACGAACGGTTGGAGGGGATCGCTTCCTTCGACTGGTTCTTCCCGGACGCCGGCGCCGACGTGGTGGACTGGACGTACTTCGAGATCAACGGCAACGTCGCCTACTCGTTCCCGCTCCAGAGCTCGTCCTCGCTGCGGCCTTACGCTGGCGGCGGGCTCAACATCGCGCGTTCGAGCATCGACTTTGACAGTCCCCTGCTGAACTCCGCCAGCGACACGGAGATCGGGCTGAACGTGCTGGGCGGCACGAAGTTCGGCTCGGGCCGCATCACGCCGTTTGCCGAGCTGCGCATCGAGCTGGGCGGCGGCGAGCAGTTCGTCCTCAGCGGCGGAGTCCTGTTCTGAGGCAGGCTCGCCCGCAGGCGTGCTGAGATGGTGGCCGCCGGACACGCTCCGGCGGCCACCGCGCTGCTGCTCGAACGGTAGAGCCAGGGCGACGAGGACTGAGGTTGAGCGCGCGGCCGCCGTCGGCTATTCATCCCGTCGTTCCCCCACAGGAGACGCGCATGTTCCGCAACAGGCTGTTTGCCCTTCTGCTTGGCGCCTCGCTCGTCCTGCCCCACCTCGCGGGGGGCCCACTCGCCGCGCAGCACCTGGCGGAGGCGCCTGCGTCGTCGCGGTGGGCGGACGCGATCGCGCAGGGCCGCGCCACCGTCGCGGCGGTGATGGCCGAGCACGCGATCCCGGGCCTCTCCGTGGCCGTGCTGGTCGACGGCGCGGTGGTATGGTCCGAGGGCTTCGGCTACGCGAACCTCGAGCATCGCGTCCCGGTCACGCCGCTCACCCGGCTGCGCATCGGCAGCGTTTCGAAGCCGGTGACGGCCGCGGCGCTGGGCAAGCTGGTCGAACAGGGCCGGCTCGACCTGGATGCGCCGATCCAGCGCTACGTGCCGTCGTTCCCGCGGAAGCGCTGGCCCATCACCACGCGCCAGCTCGCGGGCCATCTCGCCGGCATCCGCCATTACCGCGGCGACGAGTTCCTCAGCCGCGACCGGTACGAGACCGTTCTCGATGGCCTCCGGATCTTCCAGGACGACTCGCTCCTCTTCGAGCCCGGCACCCGCTACGCCTACTCGAGCTACGGCTGGAACCTGATCAGCGCCGTGATCGAGGGCGCGGCCGGCGAGCCGTTCCTTGCGTACATGCAGCGGGAAGTCTTCGAGCCGCTCGGGATGCGCTCGATCGTCGCGGAGCACACCGACAGCATCATCGCGCACCGCGCGTCGTTCTACGAGCGCGATCGCGAGACCGGCCGGATCCTGAACGCGCCGTACGTCGACAACAGCTACAAGTGGGCCGGGGGAGGCTTCATCTCGAACACCGAGGACCTGGTCCGCTTCGGCTGGGCGCACCTGGCTGGCGGCTTTCTCCGGCCGGAGACGGTCGAGCTGCTCTTCACCTCGCAGCGGACGACGTCGGGCGAGGTCACGAACTACGGCCTCGGCTGGCAGTCCGGCAGGGACTCTGCCGGGCGCCGGTGGGTCGGCCACACGGGCAGCTCGGTCGGCGCGCGCGCCGTGCTGGTCGTCTACCCGGATCACCGAGTGGTCGTCGCCGCCCTCGCGAACCTGGGCACGGCGCCCATGACCCCGGAGCTCGCGGAGCGGCTCGCGGCGCCGTTCATCCCGGGCACGTAGCACTCCGCGTTCTCCGCGTCTACGTGTGCCCCCCTTTCTCCGCGTCTCCGCTCAAGCGAAGAAGGGGGAGCCAACGGCGCCGTACTCCCGCTTCCAGAGCAACTGGAACTCGATCTCTTCGTCGCGGCCCGAGCGCTCGTGCTCGATGTTGAAGGTCACGTCCGCGGGGACCCAGAACCGCTCTCCGGCGATCTGGATCGTGAAGGGCTTGCCGGTCTCGATGGAGTCGGCGAGGCGGCGTAGCTTGGCGGCGAACTGCTTGCGCGAGTAGGCGCGGGTGATGTCACGGTTGCGTTTCGCCATCGATCCTATCGAATGAAAGGGGGAAGGGGTACAGGGGGGAGGCCGCGCGCTTGCGATCCTCTCCCTATCTCTGCGCGGGCGGCGCCGAGCCGCCCGCCTTCTGCGGCGTCGGCGCGGCGATGATCGGCAGCGAGCCGCCCATCTTCTGCGGCGCAGGCGCCGCGATGATCGGCAGCGACCTCGCCGTGGACCGCGGCCCGGGCTCGCAGCCCTCGAGGAAGCATTCCTCGATGCGCGTGCACTGGCACCTCAGCCCCGCCAGCAGCAGGTGCTTCATCGCCAGGGCACGGTTGATCAGCGCATCGATCGCGGGCAGCTTCTCCGCCGCGAGCGCGCGCCACCGTTCTGGTGGAGGCGTGTTCGGCTCGAACTCGTAGAGCAGTGTCCGGATCTCTTCGAGCGCGAAGCCGAGATCGCGCGCCGCACGGATCACCTGGAGCCGCTCGACCGTGTCCGCCGTGTAGCGGCGCCAGCCGCTCGCCCGCTCCGGCTCGGGG
>Ga0207873_1000552_pt1 | contig 40635 bp, 30 predicted proteins | sample BGWIniCompost_FD_187373 | JGI IMG/M metagenome (GOLD analysis project Ga0207873, IMG submission 187373) | Cellulose adapted compost microbial communities from Newby Island Compost Facility, Milpitas, CA, USA - BGW Initial Compost (SPAdes)... ... | reverse complement strand
GCTAAAGCCACCGGGCTGACACGGCGAAGCCCACTGAAGGGGCTTGGGACGCGGTGTCCGGTGGGTGGCCGCACCGGGTACGCCTGGATGTCGCCATCGTAGCCCCTTCAGTGGGCTTACCCATTATTCAGCCCGGCGGCTTTAGCCCCGGGCACGCGCCGAGTGGTGAGACACAACGCCGGGCGGTGAGCCATGCCTCGTCCCAGCCGGCTTATGATGTTTCCAAACTAACTCGGACCATACTCGCCTAGGCACATGGATGCCTGCGGAGCGCTCAGAATCGTGCGTGGGTTGTGTCCTGTCGCACCTCGCAGCGGTCGACGGAGCGATAGTCCGATTCAGTTGTGAAAGACCATCAGCCGGCTTTTGTTGTCAGCCCGGCGGCGGCTTTAGCCCCGGGCACGCACCACCGCGCGTTGACCCTCACACCACTCCGCCCGGGCCCATACCACGGCACGAGAACCCTCCCACCACCCGCCCCAGCCCCCGATCCCACCGCATGCCTCCACCCGTCCCGGCGCCTCTGGGACGGCACTAGTGAAGGCTCGCCCTACTGCAGGTGCGCCTCGGAGCGGTGGTAGAGCCGCAGGTAGACGAAGGAGGCGAGCGCCACGAAGAGGGCCATGACGACCGCCAGCGCCGAGGCGAGGCCCAGGTCCTCCTGGCTGAAGGCCAGCCGCCGGATCTCGATTGGCACCGTCGTCGTCGCACCGAGCGGGCCGCCGAAGGCCAGCAGGTAGATCACGTCAAAGTCGTTGGCCGTCCAGATCGTCCGGAGCAGCAGCGCGACTAGCAGCACCGGCATGATCCAGGGCAGCGTCACGTACCAGAAGAGGTGCCGCGCGCCCGCTCCGTCGATCCGCGCTGCCTCGTAGAGTTCGGTCGGGACGGTCTGGAGCCGGGCCAGCAGGACGATGACCATGAAGGGGGTGTACTTCCAGCAGTTCACCAGCGTGACAACCAGCAGGACGATGTCGGGGTCGGAGAGGAAGTAGATCGGCTCGTCCACCCACGGCAGCTTCATCCAGAGGTAGTTGGCGATGCCGGTGATGTCGTTCATGGTGAAGCGGAAGACGGCTGCCACCACGACCGCCGGGACCATATAGGGAAAGATCACCAGGCCGCGGGCGATCGACTGCCCCCGCAGCCGGGCGTTCAACAGCAGCGCGATGGCCAACCCGAGGGCCGTCTGCACCACGACGTTGCTCACGGTCCAGATGAGTGTCCTGCCGAACGCGGCCCGGATGCTCTCCTGGCGGAAGAGCTCGCGGTAGTTGTCGAGCCCGGTCCAGGTGGCCTCACGCGTGGCGACCGGGATGGTGTAGAGGCTGTCGCGCGCGGCCTGGAGGAACGGGTAGACGGAGAAGGCCAGCAGCAGGACGGCAGTCGGCAGGACCAGCAGCAGCGCGAGCGTGCGGTCGCTCACGCCGCCCCCCTGACGCAAGCGGCCCAACCGGCGCGGGGTGCTCGGCGACGTCATCCCTTCAGCGCCCCTTCCCCGAAGCCTTCCACAAGTTGCCGCTGAGCGACGATGAACAGGAGGATAACGGGCACGGTGACGAGGACGGAGCCTGCCATCAGCACACCCCAGGAGTAGACCCCGGTCTGGTCGAAGAGGAGCGCCAGGCCGGGGCTCAGCGTCGTCTTGCTCGGCGAGGTCATCAAGGTCGAGGCGAAGAGGTACTCGCTCCACGCCGCGTTGAACGTAAAGATGCCGGTCGAGATGATCCCCGGCAGGGCCTGCGGCACGACCACGCGGTAGAAGGCGCCGAAGCGCGTGCACCCGTCGATCATGGCCGCGTGTTCCAGGTCGAGCGGGATGCCGTTGAAGTACGACCGCAGCACCCAGAGGGCGAACGGCAGCAGCGTGGCGCTATAGAGGATGACCAGCGCGAGCAGGTTGTTCCCCAGCCCCAGGCCGGTGATGATCCGCGCGATCGGAACGAGGATCAGGATGGGCGGGATCATGTAGGCGAACAGCGAGAGCTCCCCCAGCCCGCGCAGGAACCAGAAGCGGAAGCGGCTGAGCGAATAGGCCGCGGTCAGGCCCACGACGATGGTGACGAGCGTCGCCGCGCTGGCCACCAGGAAGCTGTTGCGCAGGTAGGTGCCGAACTGGGAGATCTGGAACAAATTCTCATAGTTGGCCAGGGTGACGGTCTTGGGCAGGATGGTCGGCGGGTAGGCAGCGTTCTCCGTGTCCGGCTTGAGCGACGACAGGAACATCCAGACGAGCGGCGCGTCCGTGGCGATGATCGTCAGCGCCAGCAGCGCATAGAGCCCCAGGCGGGGGCGACGCCGGCGGGAGGTACGGGAGGCGGTCGCCCGCACACCCCTCCGGCCCGCCGGGGACTCTCCGGCCTCCGGGCTCTCGAGATCCTGTACCCGAACCTCGTCGCTGCGCACGCGCTCCCCCATCAGCCTCCGTCAGATCGGGCGCTGGCATCGTACCGGACTCCGGCGTGCTCCCGGCCCGGAGCCGGAGTCCGGAGAGCGTGGAGCGGCACGACGCCGGCGCGCGGTCAGGCGGCTCGCGCCGCTAGACCGTCGGCGTCCAGTCGGGATTCTCGGACTTCCACCGCTCGGCGATGGCCCGCATCTTCTCGGCCGCCTCGGACCAGGCCTGCTCCGGGTCCTTCCCCTGGATCAGGATCTCCTGGAACATCGTACCGTCGATGGGCGGGCTGCCCCACACCTCGGCGGCCCACGGGCACACGTTGCTCAGCTTCTCCTTGTACTGGTGGTTGTTCACCGACCCCATGCTGAGCGACGGATTCATCGCGTTCGGCACCATATCATTGAGCGTGCGCACCCAGTCGCCGTGCTTGCTCATGAACTCGGACTCGTAGTCGGGCACCATCTTGCGCACCGACTCCAGCGGCGGCAGCAGGTGCCCTGGCACGGTCATGGCGAACTCGAGCGCGCGCGTGCCGGTCGTCATGAACTCCAGGAAGGCCAGCGCCTCCTCCGGGTGCGCCGTCTTGCTGTGGACGACGTAGTGCTGGATCCCGCCGAAGAAGAGCTGGCCGGTCATGAACGGTCCGACCGGCGGCGGCACCACCGTCGTCTTCTCGGCGATCTCCGGGTTCTGCGACGCCAGGTTGACCCCGAGCCGACCGGGGAAGGTCCCCAGCGCCGCGCGCCCCGAGATGAAGGTGGTGAGGATGTCCTGGTAGGTTCCGTTGTACAGGCTCGGGGAGGTGTACTTCATGATCCCGGCAAAGCGCTTGACCGCCTCCAGCACGTCGGGCTGGTCGAAGGTCAGGTTCCCTTCCCGGTCGAAGTAGTCCCACCCCGACTGCAAGATGTAGGGCGTGAAGAACTGCAGGGTCATCTGCGGCACCGCTCCAGTGGCGGAGGCGATGCCGATGATGCCATCCTTGCCGTGCAGGGTCTCGGCGATAGCCAGGTACTCCTCGTAGGTCGTCGGCAGCGGCAGCCCCTCGGCCTCGATCAGATCCTGCCGCACCCAGACCGCCGAGGCGTTCGCCTGGAAGGGCATGGCGTAGTCGGAGCCGTCGACGACGATGCGCGTCCCGGGCAGGAAGTCATCGGAGCCGATCCGCTCGATGATCGGGTCGATCGGCAGCAGGTGGCCCTGGCGGGCCCAGGTCGCGATATGGCCGGACGGCGGCGCGAAGATGCCGAGATCCGTGCCGGTCTCGAAGGCAGTCGTCAGGTACTGGAGCTGGTTCTCATCCTGGTAGAGGGTGATCTCCACCTCGACGTCAGGGTGTTCCTCCTTGAAGGCCGCGATGGTGGCCTCATAGAACGCGAGCGTCTGGGGATCGTTCTCGGTCGTGAAGAGCGGCACGACGGCCTTGCCGGAGCCGCTGCCTCCCGAGCGGCCCGACCCGCCACTTCCGGGCGTCGCGCTCGACGCAGGCGCCTGGGTCCCTGACGTCCCCGTGGCCCCGGAATCGTCCGAGTCGCCGCCGCACCCAGCCAGGATCGCGGCCATACCCGCCGTGACCACGAAGAACGACCGGCGCGTCAGCTTCCGCGACGCCCGCAGCCGCTGCGTCGCATCCTGAAGGTTCCCCATGGCCATCCCTTCCCTCGTCTACCGGATCCCCCGCGTTCCGCTGGGATACAGCCGGATCGGGCCAGGCTGTCACCCATGCCAGTGTCCCGGACGCCCTGTTCATCGTCTACTCACGCTGGGTTGGTGCTGGAGTGCGACCGGGATGCTACGACGGAGGCGCAGCCAGTGATCGCCGCCTCGCGACGCGGCCGTGGATGGGCACCCACGAGCCGCAATCTGCGAGCTCATCCTTGAACGCCGGATAATCCCACGACATTCCCGTCGTGTCAAGGATGACGCCAACGCACGCCGGTCAGCAGGCGGCGGACGGGTCCTCCACCAGCCCCAGCAGGTCGAGGACGGCGACGGGGCGGCCGCCGCGGAGGTAGACGCGCGGGATGCGGGCGGCGAGGGAGCTGACGATCTCGTAGTTGATGGTCCCGGCCAGGGCAGCGGCCTGGTCGGCGGTCATGGCACCGTCCCGGCCGTCGCTCAGCAGCACGGCCTCGTCCCCCTCGGCGACGTCCGGTGCGGCTTCGACCTCGATCACCGTCTGATCCATGCAGATGCGACCACGGATCGGGCAGACGGCACCGCCGACGACGGCCCAGCCCTGGTTGGAGAGCAGGCGCACCAGCCCGTCGGCGTAGCCGATCGGGAGGTCGGCGCAGCGGATGGGTCGCTCAGCGATATAGCTCCAGCCGTAGGAGATGCCCTCGCCGGGCGGGACAGTGAAGACCTGCCCGACGCGGGTCACGAGCCGCAGCACCGGGCGGATCGGCGCCGGGAGGGGAAGCTCCCGGCTTGGGTTCAGCCCGTAGAGGATGAGGCCGGCGCGGACCGCGATCGTGGCACCGGGAGCCGGGATCTCGACGACCCCTCGCAGGATGGCGGCGCTGTTGGCCATGTGCACCAGGGGCGGCTGCAGGCCCGCCGCGGCCAGGGCCTGGACCGCCGCGGCAAAACGCCGGGTCTGCTCCTGCAGCACGCGGTCGTCGGCGGCGTCCGCGGTGGCGAAGTGGGTGAAGACCCCCTCGACCTGGACCCGCGGCTCCCGCGCCAGCGCGCGCGCCAGCTCAACCACGCCCTCCGGCTCGACCCCGAAGCGGTGCATACCGGTGTCGACCTTGAGGTGCACCGGGAGCGGCGGCAGGTCATCGCCGAGGGCGTCGAGCAGCCGGTTCAGACCGGTGGCCGAGCCGACGGCCAGGGCGATCCCGCTCTCGGCCGCCTGGCGCGCCAGCGCGGGGTTGGCCGGACTGAGGACGAGGATGGGAGCGACCACCCCCGCCGCGCGCAAGAGCAGCGCCTCCTCGATACGGGCGACCGCCAGCCGGGAGGCCCCGGCTGCCAACGCGGCGCGGCCGCAGGGCACGAGGCCGTGGCCGTAGGCGTTGGCCTTGATCACCGCGATCACCTCGGCGCCTTCCGGGAGTTGACTGCGTACGTACGCGATATTTCCGGCGAAGGCATCGAGGTCGATCAGCGCGTGGGTGCCGCCCTGGGCGGCGGCCAGCCGCGCGGCGAAGGGCTCGATCACGTCCGGCAGCTCCTCTCTTCTCATCTCAGCGTCTGCCGAGAGCAAACACTGCGTACGTACGCATGTACGGACATTAGCGACGGGTGAGCAATCAGCACCACCGCGTCTTCCGTCCGATCCGTCCTACACGACCGGCCAGAGCAAGCCCCGGCCCAGGCCGGCCGTAAGCGAGAGCCACAGCAACACCCCGGCACCGCCGGCCACCAGAACCAGCAGCAGCCAGTCGACCGGCCGCATCGCCAGGTCGTGCAGCGTCGTGCGCGGGACCGGCGCGCCAAAGGCCCGCGCTTCCAGGGTCCACCCGAGCTGCTCGCTCAGGCGCAGTACCGTCACCAGCGCCGCGATCAGGATCGGGATCATCGCCCGCGCCCGGCGCAGCGCGCCCCCGGTCAACACCAGCCCTCGCGCCTGCTGCGCGTCGGACACGGTCTGGAACACCCCGGCGAAGGTGGGGATGAAGCGGAGCGCGATCGTCAGCGCCATGCCGAGGCCGAACGGCAGGCCAAGGCGGACGAAGCCCCGCACGATCTGCCGCTGGTCGGTGGTGCTCAGCCAGAGGACGAAGACGAACGAGAGGGCGGCGATGCGCAGCGCAGCGGCAACTCCCCCCAGCAGCGCACGTCCGGTGATGCGCAGCGGGCCGGCCTCGAGCAGCACCGGCGTCCCGCCCCGGTTGAAGAGCGGCCAGAGCAGCACGATCAGCAGCAGGAAGGGCGCGAGCGTGCGCCAGACCCGCGCCAGCCGCGCTCCGGGCACTCCGGCGCTCGCGAGCGCCAGGTGGATCAATCCCAGCGCCACCACGAACAGCGCCAGGTTGGACCAGACCAGCAGCAGCGCCAGCGCGCCGACCACGAACGCCAGCTTGACCCGGGCATCCACCCGGTGCAGCCAGGAGTCGCCGGGGACGTACAGGTCGAAGCCCGCCGCGCTCATGGCTCACGCCCTTCACCCGTCCGCCCGCCGGCCGGACACGCCGCCCCGCCGGATGCACGGCGCAGGAACGCCTCGCAGAAGGACTCGACGGTGAGCGCCGGGAGCATCCCGGCGTCCGCGAGGTCCAGCGACAGGCGCGTCACCGGCGCCGGACGCAACCCCGCCGCAGCCAGGCGCTCGGCGTCGGCCAGGATCGCCTCGGGCGGCCCGTCGGCCACCACCCGGCCGTCCCACATCACCACGACCCGCCGCGCGTGTGTTGCGGCCAGGCGCAGGTCATGGGTGATCAGGAGCACGGTGGTACCCTCCGCCACCAGCGCCTCCAGCGTCGCCATCAGCTCCGCGGTGTCCCGCCGGTCCAGCCCGCCGGTCGGCTCATCGAGGACCAGCAGGCGCGGGCGCGTGGCGTAGACCGCGGCCAGCGCCACGCGCCGCCGCGCGGCGCGGCCCAGCAGCATCGGGTGGCGATCGCGCAGGTCGGTCAGGCCGAAGCGCGCGAGCGCCTCGTCCACCCGCTCGGCCAGGTCCGCGCCGCGCGCCCCCAGATTCCGCGGCCCGGAGGCGACCTCGGCAGCGACAGTCGGCTGGAAGATCTGGTGGTCGGGATTCTGGAAGACGTAGCCGACGACGCGGGCCAGCTCCCCGGGCGGGTGCTGCCGCGTGTCGCGCCCGGCCACCAGCACCCGCCCGGCGTCGGGTCGCAGCAGCCCGTTGAGGTGCTTGGCCAGCGTCGTCTTCCCTGATCCGTTGACCCCAAGCAGCGCGACGAACTCCCCGGGCGCCAGAGTCAGATCCACCCCCCGCAGCGCCGGGACTGATCCGCCGTACCGGTAGTGCACCCCCTCGACCACGACCAGCGGCTCCGGTGCAGCAGCGTCGTGTTCGCTGGCAGTCAGAACGGGCTCACCTGCTGCTCCGCGTCGGTCGGCGGCGTTGAGGGATTCGTCTCCAGGCACCGGGTTATCACCCACGAACGGCTCCGCCCGCTCCTGGCTCCGCTCGGGATGACCAGGCTTGCGCAGCCGTGCCCGCAGGGCCGGGGCGGCCTCCTCCGGAGTCAGCGCCGCCAGGTCCGCGCCGAGCGCGGCACTCAGCCGGGCCGTGACCTCGGCCACCTGCGGCGCGAAGACCCCGAGCGCGGCGAGATGATCCACCCGGGTGAAGATCTCCCGCGTCGTGCCGGAGAGCACAATCCGCCCGGCGTCGAGCACCACGACGCGGTCGGCCAGCCGCGCCAGCAGCTCGGCATCCTGCTCCACCAGCACCACCGTCAGGTCCGCGCCGCGCTCCCGGCGCAGGGCCGCGATCGCCGCGGCAACCTCCTCCTTACCGGTCGGGTCGAGCTGGGCGGTCGGCTCATCGAGGACCAGCACCTGGGGTCGCATCGCCAGCACCGCGGCAATCGCCACCCGCTGTTTCTGCCCGCCGGAGAGCTGCGCCGCCGGCCGGCGGCGCGCGCTGGCCATCCCGACGGCCTCCAGCGCCCAGGCGACCCGGGCCGCGATCTCCTCCCGTGGCACCCCCAGGTTCTCGGGGCCGAAGGCGACCTCGTCCTCCACCGTCAACCCGACCAGGTTGCTCTCCGGGTCCTGGAAGACCATCCCGACCCGCGTCGCCAGCCGCGGCACCGGAACCTCCTTGGTGCTCCAGCCGCCGACGCGCACCTCACCCCGCACCGTGCCCCCGGTGGCGTGCGGCACCAGGCCGTTCAGCGCCAGGCAGAGCGTGCTCTTGCCGCTCCCGGCCGTGCCGGTCACGCCCAGGCATTCCCCGGCTGCGATGTCGAGCGTGATCCCGTCGAGCGCCGTCACCGGCGCCCCGCCCGGCTCGGCCGGGGGATAGCGATAGGTGAAGTCGCGGATCTCGATTATGTACGGCCCGTCGGCCACCGGATACCTCCCCGGGCGCCGCGGCGCCCTCCGCTGGGAGTGTACGCCAGCCGGCTGTTTCCAGCACCCGGCAGGCTTGGGCACGGACCCACGAGGGGTCCCTTATCCCCATCGCGCGACCGTTTCCGTAACAGATCGCACCGTGGCGCGTATGAGACAATAGGGAAAGGGGCCAGGCGCGGTGCCGCGGCCGAAAGGGTCAAGGGGAGGAAAGGGAAGAGGACACGGTTGTCGATCGTGAGGGGGACGAGGCGCCTACGCGCCTGGCTGCTGGCGCTCGTGCTTGTGAGCGTGCTCGCCGTGCCCGGCTCACCCGGCGCCCAGGCGGCGTCAGAGTTCGGCCCGCGGGCCGCCTACTTCCCGGAGACAGGCTTCTGGGTGAGCGACCCGTTCCTGCGCTTCTGGGAGCAGAACGGCGGGCTGCCGACCTTCGGCTACCCGATCAGCCGCGTCTTCTATCAGGACGGCCTGCTGCGGCAGTACTTCGAGCGCGCCGTCTTCGAACGCCACGACCACCTGGCCGGCTCCGGGTACGAGGTGCTCGTGACCCGGCTCGGCGCCCTGACGACGCTCGACCGCCGGGATGAGCCGCCCTTCCAGCCGGTCAACGCCGCGAACGACCACCACTGCCGCGTCTTCCCCGCCACCGGCCACCGGCTCTGCGGCGGTTTCCGCATCTACTGGGAAACACGCGGGGGTCTGGCGGCCTTCGGCTACCCGATTAGCGAGGAGTTCATCGAGAACGGGCGCACTGTGCAGTACTTCGAGCGCGCCCGCTTCGAGTGGCACCCGGAGAACCCCTGGCCCCACGACGTACTGCTGGGCCACCTCGGCCGACAGGCGCTCGCGGCCCGGCCGGTCCCGCCCCTGGCGGTCACCCCGGAGGGACCAGGAGGGCCGGGCGCGCCCATCGGCCCGCAACCGCTCTACAACCACCCAGTCGGCTGCGCCTTCAACGTCTTCTGGTGGGGCGACGAACCGAACCACGTCACCAACGAGACCTACCTCGATCTCGTCCGCGACGCCGGCTGCGACTGGGTGCGGGTCCAGGGTCAGTGGGGCCTGATGGAGCCGGAGCCGGGCTACTACATCTTTCACCCGCTCGACCGTTTCGTCGACGCGGCGCGGGAGCGCGGGCTGCACGTGCTGGTCACGGTGAACGCGCCACCGGCCTGGGCACTCGACATCCCGCCCGGCACTCCCGCCAATCCGGTCTCGTTCGGGCGCTTCATGGAGGTCCTCGTCGCCCACTTCCGCGGCCGCGTCGACGCCTGGCAGATCTGGAACGAGCCCAACATCGCCCCCGAGGCCGGAGGACTGATCCGCCCGGCCGGGTACCTGGAATTGCTGCGTGAAGGGAGTCAGGCGGTCAGGCGGCAGGACCCGGACGCGCTGGTGGTACTGGCCGGGATGGCGCCGAGCAGCCTCCGCGAGCCGAACGTGATCTGGGACGACCTCGCCTACACCGAGGAGCTGCTCGCGCTGAACGGCGGGGAGGCAGGCCGCTACATCGACGTGATCGGCATCCACGCCTACGGCGCGGGCAACCCACCCGACAACTACTGGCCGGGCAACCCGGCCAATACGCCCGCCTGGAACAACGCGCCGGAGTTCTATTTCCGCCGCGCCGAGGCGCTGCACACCGCCGTCGTGAACGCCGGGCTGGGTCACCTGCCGATCTGGATCACGGAGTTCGGCTGGGGCACCGCCACCGACTGGCCCTCGTGGGGCTTCGGCAACTGGGTCAGCGAGGAGGACCAGGCACGGTACCTCGTGCGGGCCTACGAGATCGCACGCACCGAGTGGCCCTGGGTCGAGCGGATGTTCATCTGGAACCTGAACTTCGGCGCCTTCAACGGCGACGGTCACCCCTTCACCGCCTACGCCCTCCTCTACCCGGACGGCACCCCCCGCCCGGCCTACGAGGCGATCAAGGCGATGCCGAAGGAGTGAGGGCGAGGGGATTGAACCTTCCCCTGTCTGGTGTCAAGGATCTTGTGCAGCGGCGCGTACCCGGGCGGGTGAAGGGAGGATCCCCGCGCTGTGGTTTGGGCCCGGGGGTTTACCCCCGGGCTGACACAGCGAAGTCCACTGAAGGGACTAGGACTCGGTGCCCGCGAGCCTGCCGGCTTGAATGCGCCTGCATGTTGCCATCACAGCCCCTTCAGTGGGCTTTCCCCTATTCAGCCCGGGGGTAAACCCCCGGGCACGTGCCGCAGTACGGGAACCTTTGCACCACCCGACCCGGGCACAGACCACCGCCGGAGACCCACCGCATCCGTCGAGGGCCATAACCCCCAGCACTTACCAGACGGCACACACCACCGCCCGGCTCCCCTACGCCCGACCGGCGGCCTGGCGGCTGCGGCGGGCGAGGGCGTCGATGGTGACGGCCAGCAGCAGGACGCCGCCGGTGATCATGAACTTGATCGCGGCGGAGAGGGCCAGCAGGTCCATGCCGTTGGAGATGGCCCCGATCACCAGCGCGCCGAGCAGCGCGGACCAGACGGTGCCCCGCCCGCCGAAGAGGCTCGTGCCGCCGATGACGGCCGCTGCGATGCTGTTCAGCAGCACGTCGCCGGAGCCGGAAGCCTGGTTGACGGCGTAGAGGCGGGAGGCGGCCAGGATGCCGCCGCAGGCAGCCAGCGTCGAGCCGAGCATGAAGACGGTGATCCGGACTCGATCGACGTTGATGCCTGCCCGCCGCGCCGCCTCGGCGTTGCCGCCGACGGCGTAGATATGGCGGCCGAAGCGTGTCCGCCGCGTGATCAGGTCGAAGACCACCACGAAGATCAGGAAGATCAGCACACCCGAGGGGACGCCCGCGATCTGCACCCGGGGGTTGGGGCTGCGGTCCACGCTCATCAGGGCAACCGCCGCGAGCACGCCCAGGGAAACGACCGCGATGCGCAGGGCCACGCCCCCCACCGCCGGCACTGGGAGTCCGGCCCGCAGCCGCTCGCGGCGGCTCCAGAGGGCTGTCCCGGCATAGATCAGGACGAAGGCGATGCCGGCAGCCCAGCCGAGCCAGAGCGGCAGGAGGCGATTGGCGATCCCGGTGATGAACGGGTCGTTCAGGTTGATCGTCCCGGTCGACCCGAGCACGCGAAGCAGCGCCCCCTGCCAGCCGAGCAAGCCGGCCAGGGTCACGATGAAGGACGGCACCCCCAGCTTGAAGCTCCAGGCGCCCTGGAGGAAGCCGATGGCCGTCCCGACCAGGATGGCGGCGGCCACGGCTGCCAGCGCGGGCCACCCCTGCTTGACCGACAGCACCGCCATCACCCCGGCGGCGAGGCCGCTGACCGCGCCGACCGAGAGGTCGATCTCGCCGAGCAGGAGCACCAGCGTCACGCCGACCGCGATGGTGCCGACGGCGGCGATCTGGATCATGAGGTTGGTCAGGTTGAGCGCCGTCAGGAAGTTGCGGTTGGCAATCTGGAAGATGACAGCGATGACGGCGAGCCCGAGAAGGACCGGCAGGGCGCCGATGTTGCTTCGGGTTGCGCGCTCCCCGGCCACTCGCAGCCAGCCGCGGAGCCCGGGCGCGGCCGCCGGGGCATGGGACTCCTCCGCCGCGGGCCTGGTGCCGGTACTCATGGCGTCGCCTCCCCGTCCGGCCCCGCGACCACCCCATCAGGGGGCAGCGGCCCGTTGCCCTGCTGTCCGATCCCGGCACCGGTGATCGCGGCGACCACCTGCTCGGGGGTCACGTCGCGCCGGGCGAAGGTGGCGACCCGGCGACCGAGACGCAGCACGATGATGCGGTCGGCGACCTCGAAGACGTCGGCCAGGTTGTGGCTGACGACGACTACGCCCAGCCCGCGGTCGCGCAGGCGCCGGATCAGGTTGAGCACCTGCCGCGTCTGGGCGACGCCCAGCGCGGCCGTCGGCTCGTCGAGGACCACCACCGCCGAGTTCCACATCACCGCCCGGGCGATGGCGACCGACTGGCGCTGCCCCCCGGAGAGGGTCGCCACCGGGCTGCGGACCGAAGGGATGCGTACATTCAGGCTGGCCAGGACCTCAACGGCGCGGCGCTCCATCTCCACCTCGTCGAGCGGCCGGATGACCGGCGGCACGAGCGAGTCAACCCGCTCCCGGCCCAGGAAGAGGTTGGCGACGACGTCGAGGTTGTCGCAGAGGGCCAGGTCCTGATAGACCGTCTCGATCCCCAGCCGCGTCGCGTCGCCGGGGTGGGTCACCGCGACCGCCTCCCCGGCGAAGTGGTAGTCCCCGGCGTCGGCCCGATGGGTTCCGGCGATGACCTTGATGAGGGTCGATTTCCCGGCGCCGTTATCGCCGACCAGGGCGACGACTTCGCCCGGGTAGACCTCGAAGTCGACCTCATGCAGGGCCTGCACCGCGCCGAAGCGCTTCGAGATCCCGCGGAGTTCGAGGATCGGTGTCACGGCAGTGGTCATCGACAGGATCCGTCATGCGTCATGCGTCACCCGTACTACGTAATGCGTACCGCGTAGTGCTCCCCCCTCCGAGAGTTGGGAGAGAGGCGGGGATGAGGGTCATCCCCTACGCAATACGCAGTACGCAATACGCAGCCCTCGTCACTCCAGCCCTGCCTCGGCGCAGGCGTCGGCGTACTCCGGGGTGCAGATCTCGTCGACGGTCCAGAACTCGTCCGCGACCACGGTGTCCGCGATGTTGTCCTGGGTTACGGCGACCGGCGTGAGCAGGATCGCGGGGACATCGGTCGCGCCGTTGTTGGCCGTCTGGCCGCCGGTGACGCTCTCCGGGACGTCCTGCCCGGTCAGCAGCGCGAAGGCCAGTTCGGCGGCGATCTCCGCCTCCGGCTGGATCGCCTTGTAGACGGTCATGTACTGCTCGCCGATCAGGATGCGCTGGATGCCGGCCAGCTCGGCGTCCTGGCCGGTGACGGGCGGCAACGGGCTGATCCCGGCCGCTTTCATCGCCGCGATCGCGCCGCTGGCGGTCCCGTCGTTGGCGGCGTAGACGCCGTCGACCTGGTTACCGAGCGCGGTCAGCGCCTGCTGCATCTCGTTCTGCGCCTGGTCCGGGCTCCAGTCGGGGGTGTCGTACTCCATGGCGATGGTCAGCTCGCCCGCGTCCACCAGCGGGTCGAAGACGCTGTGCGCGCCCTCCTTGAACTCGCCGGCGTTGTTGTCGGTCGGGGAGCCGTTGATCATGACGATCTGGGGATCGTCCACCCCCTCCAGCGCGTCAACCAGCGTCTGGGCCTGCAGCCGGCCAACCTCCACGTTGTCGAAGGAGATGTAGTAGCTGACGCCCTCCGAGTTGAGGATCGCTCGGTCATAGGCGATGACCGGCACACCCTGGGCCTGTGCCTGCTCGGCGATCGCAGCCGCGGCGGCGGAGTCGACCGGGTCGAGCACGAGCACCTGCGCACCGTTAGTCAACGCAGCCTCAGCCTGCTGTTGCTGCGTCGCGGCGTCCTGGTTGGCGTTGTTGTAGATGATCTGGCAATTCGGGCAGAGTTCCTGGAAGTACGCCTCGAAGAACGGCCGGTCGGCGCTCTCGTAGCGAGCCGTCTTGGTCTCAGGCAGGAGGAGCGCGATCGTGCCGTCCTCAGTGTCGGACGGCGTGGCCCAACCCGTCAGATCCTCGGTACCGCCGGTACCGCCGGTCGGAGTCCCACCCGGCGTCCCGACGGGGCTGGCAGCGGGGCTTGCGGCGGGGCTCGCGGCGGGACTGCCGGTCGGGCTGGCGGCGGGTGAGCCACTGGGCATCGCGGCGGTCGCGGTCGTCACCACCCCGCCAGCGGTGGGGCTGACCTCCTCCGCCGCACCCCCGCCGCAAGCCGCGACGACGAGCGCGGTGATAACCAGGAGGACCAGCACGACGAAGCGATTTGGCGCGGGCTGGAGGTGCATGGCCTGACCTCTCTCCCCATCGGCCTCGCGGCCGCGGCACAGCGGCGCATGCACCAGGAGGCGCATCGCGCCAGCATCACAACATGCAGCGGCGATGCCGGCGCAAATTGCATTCCCTCGGCGTGAATAGTTACGCAAACGCGCGGTGCGTCGGGAAATCTCAGCGCACCCCGCGAGGACTACTCCGGCTCTTCGCGCCAGGTACGCCGGGCAGTCCAGGTGGCGATCGGCGGGTAGGCCTGGCGCACGGCCAGCACCAGGGGGATGGCGACGACCGCACCGGTGACGGCCTGTAGGGTGTTGAAGCCGGCATCGGTCACGGCCACGCCGAGCCCGACGCGGACCACGGCCAGGTCATACAGGAAGTAGCCGCCGACGATGATGGCGCCCCCGGCGATCACCGCCAGGATCATGCGCGGCACGCCCGCGCGCCAGCCGATCATGCCCGCGACGAGCCCCTGAAGACCGTGGATGACGAAGGTACCCGGCGCGTAGCTCGGGTACGACAGGAGATCCGACAGCGTCGGGCCGAGTGCCCCGGCGAGCAGGCCGACGATGGGGCCGAAGACAAACGACGCGAAGTAGATCGCGATATCGCCGAAATGGATGTAGCCGCCGGGGATCGGGATCTTCACACTGAACGTGGCGACGAAGACGACGGCGATCATCACACCGATGATCGCAACGAGCCGTGCACTCAATTCAAAGCGCGGTCGATCGCGGGTTGGCTCCATCAGGTCCCCTCCAGGCTGCTGCCCCCATATCCCCCCTCGCGAGGGGCACCTCCGAAGACCCATCTTGGCGCACTGCCCAAAGAGTGCAAGGGCCAATTGGCACCATCCAATTGGCCGCCGTGCATCGTACGAGCCGCCACGCGATGAGCCAGCGACACCCGTCCTCCCGTTCCTGTCCTTCCGAGCAGAGCCCGAGGCACAGCAACGGCGCCGGAGGTGTTCTCCGGCGCCGTCGTGTGTCCGTATTCATGACGGGCGAGGGTGGTTATTGCCGCTTCTCTTCGTCGTCGCCCAGGTCGCTCAGGCGGTCGCGGGCCTCGCCCATTTTCTCACGGGCCTTGCCCTTGATCTCCTCGCCCTTGCCTTCAGCCTCGGTCTGGGTATCATCGGTCATGTCGCCCCAGGCCTGCTTGGCTTTCCCCTTGAGCTCTTCGCCCTTGCCCTTCAACTGGTCGCGGTCGTCACTCATGGCACGTACTCCTTTGCGGTTTTCGCCATATCCGCCGCGCCGTGGTGGGACGGGCAGACACCAATGCGTGGGGCCCCACGACCGCAATGGCGCAAGCAACGTGCCGCGAGGGACGGCCGGCGACCTAGAGTCCGTTCGCCTTGATGTAAACGAGGCCGAACAGGAGCGCCACGAAGCCGACCGCGCAGAGGACGCCAAGAAGCACCTGGAGCCACGATGCAGCAGCCTGGCTCTCCATCTCCGGCTGATCACCCTGCTGGCCCTGCTGGTCCCATTCGGCCATCATGTCCCCCTCTCAATCACACCGTAGGGGCCAGGCACTAGGAACGCGACTCGTAGAGCTGGCGGGTCAGCAGGGCCTGGCCCAGGTGCTCACGGCTGTGCTCGACGGCATGGAGCAGCCACCAGATCCCGGGGTGGCGGCGATTCAACCGGTCCCCCGCCGGCTGGCGGATCGCCGAGAGGTCCTCAGCGGTCACGCGATCGAGCAGCTCGGCGGTGCGGGCACTGGACTCGTCGATGAGGCGCAGCAGCGTCGCGACGTCGGGCGCCTCGGCGCGGAACTCGGCCTCCCGGTCACGCTGAACCGCCTCACCGACGGCCGTGGCGATCAGAAACTCTTCGGCCCCAAGCGAATGCGTCACCAGCACCGCGAGCGAGTTCATCTCCGGGCCGGGGCTCCAGTTGAGTGCCTCGGCGCTCAATCCATCGAGCACCTGCCGCCAGGCGTCGTGCTGCTCGGCGAGCACCTGCTTGAAGCCATCGCGCAGGCTCTGGATCGCGGTGTCCATGGGCGGTCTCCTCTCTGCTCCCGGCACATCTGCGGGCGGCGTAGTCGGCTAGCGGTCGTCGGTTCCCGCGCGCAGCGCCCGGTAGCTCTCGTACCGATCGTAATCGATCGCACCGGCCTCCACAGCGGCCAGCACGGCGCAGCCCGGCTCGGTCAGATGGGTGCAGTCGGCATAGTAGCACTGGTCGAGGTAAGGGCGAAACTCCGGGAAGTAGTGATCGAGGCGCTCGAAGTCGATGCCCCAGAAGCCGAGCTGGCGGATGCCGGGAGTGTCGGCAATATAGGTCTCGTCGTCGAGGAGGATCAGGGTTGTGGCAGTGGTCGTGTGCCGCCCCTTTCCGGTCACGGCGCTGATTTCCCCCACGCGCAGGTCCAACTCAGGGTGCAGCGCGTTGATGAGGCTCGACTTGCCCACACCGGAGGGGCCGGAGAGCGCCGAGACCTTACCGTGCAAGATGGCGCGCAGCTCGTCGATCCCGACGCCGGTGGTGGCGCTCGTCTCGATAACCGGGTAGCCGGCCGCGCGGTAGGGATCGAAGATGCGACGCAGTTCCCCCGTTGGGTCGAGGTCGATCTTGTTGACACAGACCGCCGCCGCCAGCCCGCGCGCCTCGGCGATGATGAGGAAGCGGTCGAGCATACGCGGGTGCGGCTCGGGCTCGGCCACGGCAAACACGGCGACTAACTGATCCGGGTTGGCCAGGATGACCTGTTCGACGTCCTCGGTGCCGCGAGCGCGCCGCGAGAGGGTCCGCAACCGCGGCGCGACCGCTTCGATCACCCCCTCACCCGGTCCGGTCAGCGTGATCTCGACCCGATCCCCAACCGCCACCGGGTCGGTCTTGCGGCGCGCACGCTTGAGCACACCGCGGACGGTGCAGCGCACGATGCCCTCGGGTGTGCGGACATCGTAGTACTGGCCGTAGCCGCGGATGACGATGTTTGGCGGTCGGGGATTCGCGTCTTGCTCGAGCGGTGTCTGGGCGATCGGATCCGCCTCCATAGGCTCCAACGCGACCGATACGGCCTACCGGCGGCCGTCCGCGGCCCCGGCGTGCCCGGACATCGCTGCCAGTCTAGCACGGTATATCGGGATGGCTCCAAGCGGTTGGCGGGTTGATCCGGCACATAGCCGGGACGCGGGTCCCGGGGGTGATGGAGTGTGACGAATGCGGTGGGGCTTCGGCGGCAGGGGTCAGGGATGGGCGGTGCAAACGCCGTGCCCGGGACGGGTGGGTGTGAGGATCCCCACGTCGAGGTACGGGCCCGGGGGTAAACCCCCGGGCTCACAACGAAAAGCCGGCTGAAGCCGGCTAGAGCCGTTTGCGACCGGCGGGGTGGCGTGAAGGTCCTGACGCCGTCGCGCGTGCTAGGGGCGAGTCGGTCGCAGCGCCGTGGTGGGAGGGGCCAGCGCCGTGGCGCGTGCCCGGCGCTAAAGCCGCCGGGCTGAATAGGGGTAAGCCCACTGAAGGGGCTGCAATGACTACCTGCAGGCATATCCGGTTCGACCTCCCACCGGGCGCCGCGTCCCCAGCCCCTTCAGTGGGCTTTGTGTGGTCAGCCCGGGGGTTTGCCCCCGGGCCTTGACCACCGCGCGGGGATCCTGACACCACCCGTCCCGGGCAGGTGCAATAACACGGGAACGCTCGCACCACCCATCCCCGGACCCCGGCCACCACTCCCATCGCCTTCCCCGTCGCGCGCGGGTAGAATGCCGGGGCGTGAGTGAACGAACACCTCCGATCAAGGACGATCGCCTGCCCCAGCTCGGCTTCTCCGCCGGGATGCTGCTGCTCCTGGCGGCGGCCGGGGCGCTGCGGGTGGTCCGGCTCGGCGATCTGCCGCCGGGGCTGCCCGGTGCCGCGGCCGAGCACGGGTTGCTGGCGCGGGCGCTGGTGGAGAGCGGCATCCCGGGGGCGCTGCGTGACGCGGACGCGGCCTCGGTTCCGCTCGCTGCGCTCATCGCCATGGCTGGTCGCCTCACCGGATTCGACGTGGCGACGCCGGCGCTGGGCGCGGCGCTGGCCGGAACGGCGACGGTAGGCTTCACGGCGCTCTGGCTGCGGCGGGCCGTCGGCCCGGTAGGGGGACTGGCCGGGGGCGCGCTGCTCGCGGGGAGCTTCTGGTCGCTCCTCTTCGGCCGGTTGGGATTGAGCCCGGCCGTGGGCGCCGCGGGGCTGGCGGCACTGCTCTGGCTGCTGCTCGAAGCGATCCGCCGGCCGCTCCGCCTCGCTCTCCCCTGGTACGTGCTGGCCGGGCTGGCCGCGGCGGTCGCGTTCGCCGCAGACCCGGTGCTGCGGGTCGTGCCGGCGCTGCTCCTCGTCGCGCTGGGCGCGGCCCTGTGGCGGGCACGAAGGAGCGAGAGCGACAGGGCTGTGGCATGGGGACTCGCGATCTCGCTCCTGGTTGCCACCATGGCGGCGCTGCCGGTCGTCGCTGGCGGGGGCGGTGCGGCGGGACGCCTCGGCTTCTGGTCACCCACGCCCGGCCTTCCGGGCGACACCGCCGCCAGCATCACCGAGACTTTCCACGGCTACGGGGCAACGCTCGCCCGGATCATCTGGCCTGGTGCGCCGGACCCGGCGTTGAACCTGCCGGACGCGCCGCTGTTCGACCTATGGCTGGTGCCCTGGGTGCTGGTGGGAAGCGTAGTCGCGGTGCGCCGGGTCCGGCGGCCGCTGGCGACCGTCGGCCTCGTCTGGGGAGCGCTGCTGCTCCTCCCGGCCGCGCTGGTCGACCCCGACCACCCCGGGCGGCTGCTCCCGGCGCTGCCGCTGCTCACCCTCTTGCCGGTGCTCGGTATGCGGGTCGCCGTCGAGCGCGCCCACGGGCGGTGGCGACGCGTGGTGATGACCGGCGCGGCGGTCGCCACCATCGCGGCGACGGTGATCACCGGGGCGTGGCGGTACTTCGCGGGCTGGGCCGCGGACCCGGCCACGGGATGGGCCCTGGACGCCGGGGTGGTCGCCTCGCTGGCGGCGATCCGGGACCTGCCCCCCGACGGGATGGTGGTCTACAGCACATACGGCCGCGACGCGGTCGTGCGCTACCTGTCCGGCGACGCGCCACGGGTGGACGTCGACGGGCGGCATCTGCTGCTCCTACCCGGCGATCCTGCGACCGGGGTGCGGCGCGGGTGGCTGGTCGTGCCGGCGGCCACACCGGTTGATCCCCACCTGATGGAGATCTTCGCGGAGATCCCGCCGGTAGAGGTTGCCCACGCCCCCGACGGCGCCGAGCTGTACCGCGTCTACCGCATCGACGAGCGCCTGGGCCAGCACATCCCGCTCAGCGTGCCGACGATCCCCTGGGGAGACGGCATCGTCTTTCAGGGATTTCGGCTGACGCCGTTGGAGGGCGGCCGGGTGACGCTGGTGTTCGCCTGGGCATTGCCGGCGGGCAGCGCAGCCCACACGGCAGCGGTGCAGCTGGCGGGCGAGTCGATCAGCGAGGCGCGGCTGGCGCTGCCGGCCACGGCGCCGGACCAGCCGATGATCGCCCTGGCGATGGCAACGCTCGACATCCCGGGCACGTCCGAGCCGCTGGACCTCCGGCTGGCCCTGCTCGACGCCGACGGCCGGCCGAACGCGGTTCCCGGCGCGGATGCCGATGGCTTCCTCCTCCTGGAGCGATACCGGTTCGAGCCCTAGTCCGCGCTCATCCGGTAGGGACCAACGGTCGCCGGTCACGCCTAGAAGCGTCCGCCCGCACCACCGCCTCCGGAGGACGCGCTGTCGCTCGAGGAGGACGAGGACGACGACCGCTTGGAGGCACGGTGGTAGTCGTGCCAGTAGTGATAGAAGTACCAGTCGTCGTCGCTGCGGCTGCCCGAAGACCGCCTCCTCATCTCGAACCAGATCGGTTGCCAGCCGGCGGCGCTCGCCTCGCGGATACGCTTATCCAGCTTATCAATGACGCCGAACGCGACCGCGTAGGGGAACGCCTCGTCCAGGTCAAGCTCGGCGGTGCGATCGTACGCAGCCGCGACGATGCCCTCCATATAGCCGCGCCACGGGACAGCCATGCTCTGGCCGAGCGCCGTGGTATCAGGCACACGCGCGGACAGCAACATGGCCCCCAGTACCCCCAGGGCGATCAGGACCGCGCCAAAGGGTGTGCCGGAGCCATTCGCGATGGACTCGGCGGCGACCACGCCAAGCAAAACGGGAACGGCCACCATGATGGCGAGGCGCACCGGGCGGCGCCCCTTCCCCTCGCGGTCGAAGAGGCCATTTGCTTCCAACTGGGCCTGGAGCTCGGCGCGCGCCCGTCCCCAGAACCTCCACAGCTCCCCCAGCGCCTCGCCTGAGATCGCACCGGTTTTCTGGCTCATGAGTTCGAGACTCGTCCAGAGGGCACGCTCGTAGGGCGCCCTAACGAGGCTCGGGTCAACCAGGCGGATCTGCATGCCTCCCTTGTCGGCCGGTTCAAAGACGAGCGCACCGCGCTGGGCGAGATCGATCAGGGTCGCTTCCAGTTGGTACTGGGTAACCCTACCCGCCACGAGGGCTCCGGCAATGGCCGGTGGGGTGTCATCCGGCTTCCTGGTCGTGGGCACGACCGGACTACGGGTGATCGAGCGCGCCTGGTAGGTGGCCAGGCCGGTGAGGACCATGAAGATGCTCACCGCGGCCGAGGCAATATTGGCAATGCTGAACCGCCCGGCGGTAACCGTACGGGCGAGCCACTTGTGAATCGGCTGCCTCGGCGGGCCGTTGGTCAGCGAGTGGGCGATCGCGTCGAGCCCAGCCCCGATCCCCTCAGCCGTCTGGTTCTCCCGGAGCAGCGGGATCATCTCCTCATCGATGATGCGCTGCAGCTCCGACTCCGGTAGGTTTCCTCCGTCGAAGTGCTTCTCCCCGGCGTAGATAAACACCTGACCACGACGGAGATTTCCGGGCCTGAGGTTGAAGAACATCACGACGCCGTCATGGGCACCGGGGGCTGACTGCACATCCCAGGCATCCATCAGGGCGCGGGCATCGGCCTCGGTCTCACTCTGGGAAGCGTCACGAGCCTGAAGGTAGACGACGATCGGAGCACCCGCGGCTTCGACTGCCGCGGCGCGTGCCTCCAGGTCGGCGATCTCCTCAGGCGTGAGCAGGTCAGTGGTGTCGTAGACGTGTTGCCCGGGGACCGGCTCGCCGTACTCGGCCGCCGCCGACTGCGCGGTCGCAGCGGTCAGCAGAAGCGCGACGAGGAATCCTGCAGCCAGCGTGAGGCGCCAGGAGGAGCAGGAAGATCGGATGAGCGCTAGCATACATGCCCCCTTGTTCCCGACGGCCGATACGGTCGATTGTCAAGAACCGTTCACGGGAGTATAGCGAGGAGTTGGGAAACGAATATCCCCCTACGATCGTAGGGGGATGTTGGTACGCTCGCGCTCTGGTGGTCTACCGCTGAGGAGCACCGGTTCCCAGCGCCGGGCTCGCCTGCCCACCCGTCGACTGAATGACGGGGCGCTCGGACGGCAGCGGCAGCGTGCGGTAGCACATGTAGCTCAGCGCCCCGAACAGGAGCGTCGCCAGCCCGGCGTGGCTGATCGTGCTGTAGACGTGCAACTTGCTCAGCACCACAAGCCCGCCGCTGAGCGACTGGAGCAGCATCAGCCCCAGCGCGATAACCGCGGACCAGTAGAGATCGGGCCGCGCCCGGCGCACGCGCCAGGTCCAGACGACGAGCGCGCCGATCAGGAGCGTGCCGGCCACTGCCGCCAGCCGGTGGGCGAACATGATGCCGACCGGTCCGCTGAGCCCGGGCCACACCTGGCCGTTGCAGAGCGGCCAGTCAATGCAGGCGAGACCGGAGTTGGTGTGACGGACGTAGGCCCCAACGTAGACGAGCAGGTAGGTGTAGCCCAGCGTGCCCCAGATCAACCAGCGCAGCCCCGACGGGACCGGCCGGTTCCGCATCGCCTCGAACCCACCCACCTCGTAGAGGAAGGCGGCGAGGAGCATGACGCTGGCGAACGCCGTCAGCGAGACCCCGAAGTGGAGCGCCATCGTGGCGGGCTGCTGCCCGAAGACGGCCGCCCAGGCCCCCAGAATCGACTGCAGTACCAGGAAGCCGATCATCAGGGGCACCAGAACGCGCACCTCGCTCCGCCGCTTCCAGCCGCGCCAGGCGCCGATCGCCAGCGCGACGATGAGCAACCCCTCCACCCCGGTCACCGCCCGGTGGGAGTACTCGATGATCGACTCCAGGGTGAACTGAGGGAGGACCCGCCCATGGCAGAGCGGCCAGGAACGCCCACAGCCGGCTCCCGACCCGGTACTGGTCACCGTGGCGCCGGCGATCAGGACGAGGAACATCCCGACCGTCGCCGCGACCGCCAACCGGCGGAGAGCCCGGGGACGTTTGACACGATCTCGCATCGTCGCCGCCTACCTGTCCTGCACATCGTTCAAGCCGGGCGCGCGGTCTCCCTGCCCCGAGCCGCGCGCGGCACACGGAGCAGCGACGCCGTCGCCAGCGCCGCCCGACGTTACGTCATGGCCAAGCATACACCGGAGCATCGGCCCGAGCGCGTCAAAATTCCGAAACAACTGCACACAGACTGACGGCAGCAGCCGGTCCCGCGCCGTGGGCCTTCCGGGAAAACCACCCCGGCGGGTAGGACGAAACCACCCGCAGGGCTGGGCCGACCCTCGGGCCGTGACAGCATCCTGCTCAGACGTGGCCCAGCCGGCTCACCGGGCCACCCACATCGCCCCAGCGGCCCGCAGCGAGGAGGACGTGTCATGACGCATACACCGGGCGCCCTCTCCAACCCGCCGGATCACCCACCTGCGGCCTACCCCGCCGCGCGAGCGGACCGGCCGCGGAAGCCCGACCTGGCCGCGATCGACTTTTCCCGACAGCCGTTCGTGCTCGCCTGGGAGTTGACGCGCGCCTGTAATCTGGCCTGCATCCACTGTCGCGCGGATGCCCAACTCCGGCGTCACCCGGGGGAGTTGACCACCGAGGAGGCGTTTCGGCTGATCGACGACATCGCCCGGTTCGATCTCCCGCCCATTCTGATCCTGACCGGCGGCGATCCGCTGCGCCGGCCCGACGTGATCGACCTCATCGCCCACGCCACCGGGCACGGCATCCCCGTCACGCTCACGCCGGCGGGCACGCCCCTGGCCAGCTACAACCGACTCGCCGCGGCGAAGGAGGCTGGCGTGGCGCGGATCGCGGTGAGCTTCGACGGGGCCACCCCCGAGACCCACGATGCCTTCCGGCGTGTGCCGGGCTCCTTCGGCTGGACGCTACAGATCGTCCGCCACGCGCACGACCTCGGTCTGCCGGTCCAGATCCACACCACGCTCTGCCGCCAGACACTCGGGGAGTTGCCCCGCCTGGCAGACCTCGCCGACGAACTGGGCGCGGTCGTCTGGGCGGTCTTCTGCCTGGTGCCGGTCGGCCGAGGCGAGATCCTGGAACCACTCAGCCCGGCCGAGTACGAGGAGGTCTTCAACTGGCTGATCGACCGGAGCCAGACCGCCCGCTGGAACCTGAAGCTGACGGAGGGGTATCACCTCCGGCGCGTGCTCGCGCAGCGAGGGATGGGACCGGTCTCGGGCCTCGGCTTCCGGGAGAGCAACGGCATCGGGCGAGCGCCCAAGGCGGTCAACGCGGGAAATGGTTTCTGCTTCGTATCGCACCTCGGCGAGGTTTGGCCGAGCGGCTTCCTCCCACTGGCCACCGGCAACGTCCGAACAAGCTCGATCGTCGATCTGTACCGTAACCACCCCATCTTCCGGGCCCTGCGCGATCCCGCGCGCCTCAAGGGGAAGTGCGGCGCCTGCCGCTTCAAACTGATCTGTGGCGGCTCCCGCTCCCGCGCCTTCGCCGCGACCGGCGACTATCTCGCCTCGGACCCGGCCTGCGCATACCAGCCGGGAGTGCCGGCTCCCTTGGGCACCTAGCCGGCCGCGTGTCTGGTGACTGATGGGCTGCCAAAAATGCACCGCGCAGACGGCTACCGCGCCGGCCCGGTGTTTCCTCCCGCCCACTCTCTCCTAGACAGCCGGCCGGAAGCCGGATCACGGACGCATATGACGTTTGGCGAATCGGCTAATCGCCTGTCCGCGGTCGGCAGGGGTCTGGGGGTGATGGCGGTTGTCGAATACGAAGGGGCTCCGGCGGTGGCACGTGCCCGGGGGTGATGGGATTCGACGCATTGAAAGGGTTGTCCGCCGTCGGCGTGTGCCCGGGGGTAATGAAGTTTGACGAGTTTGGCGAGTGTACGTGGTCGGCCCGGGGCTCAAGCCCCGGGCTGACAACGAAAGCCGGCTGACGATATTAAGCCGGGAGATCGGTGATTGTCCGCAGCGCGCCGCAACCGGCTCATAGGCCAATTTGGAGTGCGGCGGCCAAAGCCGCCGCTTTGGTGTGGCGCGGGACGGTGGCGTGTGACCTGAGACGGGTGATGCGATGGTTTCCGCGCCGTATCCTGAGTCCAGGAACGATGAAGCGGGATCCTGCGCCGTACGTGTCCGAGACGAGTGGTGCGACCGTTCTCGCAGCGAGATCAGCGCCCGGGGCTAAAGCCACCGGGCTGATATTTTGGAAAGCCCACTGAAGGGGCTGCGGTGCCTCCATACAGGCGGATTCAATCCAGCATCCTGCCTGGCACAGCTTTTCCAGCCCCTTCAGTGGGCTTCGCCTTGTCAGCCCAGGGGTTTGCCCCCGGGCACCCACCGACCGGTGGACACTGTTCCACCGGGGTGTCAACGCTCTTCCCCCCGCCGGCTTCAGCCGGCTTTCGTTGTCAGCCCGGCGGCTTCAGCCCCGGGCACGTGCCGACCGCGTACACCCCTGTAATTCGTCAAACTCCATTAGCCCTTGGCAGGTACCACGGTGCGGGGATCCTTGCACGGACTCCTCCGGAACTTGACCGCGACACAGGGAAGCTTCACACCGCCCACCCCGGACCCACGCCACAGCGCGAGAGCCTCCTACCACCTCACCCGACCGCACCACATTCCGGACACATGCCACGGCGCGGGAACCGTCGCACCGCCCATCCCCGGATGCACCACCGCCAGAGACCCACCGGATAGTCAGACTCCATGAGCTGGCTGGGAACGATCGGCGCAGATACCGAGACCATCCGGCGCATTCACTTGCGACGGGCACAGGCAACCCGGGTCAACGGGCCTAAAGGATCACACCGGTCACAGGGGTCGCCGTGCTGGCGCACGGCCTCACTCCCGCGCGAGACCGACGAGGCGGAGGAAAGCGGTGATCTTGTCGATGTCCCAGTCCGACATGTCGACGGTTACGGAGAGCGTGACGCCTGGGCGGGACGGGAGGCCGTCGGTGGGCAGGGTGATGGAACCTGCGCCCGGCGACGTCGGGGCAGCAGCGGCCGGGGCCGGCTCGGCAGGCTCCGGGCTCTGCTGGCGCAGGGAGGCCAACCGCGCGGCGACATCGGGAGCAAGGTCGAGCCGGGTCGGCTGGCCACGCACGCCGCGGCGGTACGTGCCGAGGCCGGCCTCATCGGCGAGGCGGAAGAAGAAGGTACGGGCCTCTTCGACACGGTTCCGGGGCTGGCCGAGCCGCATGTCGACCTGCCAGACACGCTCGACCCACGGGGCATCGAGGACAGTCAACTCTTCGGCGACGGCGCGCTCCAGCGGGATGGCGTAGGGCGGGTAGCTGAGCATAGCGCGAGCGAGTTCGTCACGGCGCTCACTCTCGCTGCTGGCGTAGGCCAGGCGCTCGCCCTGCGGTGTCAGGCGCACATCGCCGACCTCGTCCCGCGTGACGAGCCCCAACTGCTCGGCCGCGTTGAGGGTCTCGCGGAGCGACTCCCCGGCACCCATGCGTGCCTCGAGCGTCGCTCGATCGACCCCCTTCCCCTTGGCGTAGTCGAGCAGGGTACCCATGGCTCGCCAGTCGGTCCGGTAGGGGAGCATCACCTCGGCCATCATCACTCCTCGGGGCGCCGCGCCAGTATCGCCACACGTTCAGTGTGGCACACGCCCAGGCAATCCGTCAAGCACTAATCATCAAGCGCATAACGCACGCATCGCACTGCCCAGTGGATCTCGTATGCTTTTCACACTCGCTTGAAGATAGATTCTCTGCACGCCCATGCTTGCCGTAAGCCACATGCGCTTGATTGTTCAAGTACACTTCTGAAACCGACCGGCCCCGGTGTCACGGAGCAATGCCGGCCGTCGGAGCCTGCTGATGGCTCACGTCGAGTTGATAGGATCTCGGGCCGTGGCGCGTGCCCGGGGGTTCACCCCGGGCTCAAACCGGACGGCAGGCACCCTATCACCTGAGTGCACGCCCTGCTCCGCCACAGCCAGCTTTAGCCGGCTTCGCCTTGTCAGCCCGGCGACTCTAGCACCGGGCATCTGCCACCTCCGACGCAGCCCCGATCACTTCGTCAACTTCATCATCCCCGGGCACAGACCGTCAGCGCAGACCCCGGCCACATCACCATACCCAGCCAACCGACTTCGCCTTATCGGTCCACGACACGCCAGCCTCCATCGGCGAACGTTGCCACCAGCCCGGCAAGAAGCACCGGACACATGCCCCCAGACACCGAACCGAATCACCAACCCAGGCTTGACCACGACCACTCGATCGTGTTGGTGGTTTGCCAAGCAGCTACGTGCCAATACACTTGCAGAATCTCACGCCGCCTGTAATCACGTATCGCCCGATTCCTATTGAGGTATCGCGTGGGATATGTTAGAGTACGGGTGGTGGGAAGGGCCAGTGGGGTGCCCCGGTGATCGGCCGTGGCGCGGGGTGCTCTCAATGGGAGGTGGGTCCGGTGCCGGACGAGGGACCGAAGGCCGCCGAGCAGGCAACGCCTCCCGCTGCCGCACAGCGCAGCGGAGAGGATGCCCGCCGTCGTGGCTGGTTCTGGCACTGGAACACGATCATCACCCAGTACGCTCCCCTGATCGGCCTCAAGGGCGTCGGGCTCCTCAACTCCTACACCGTCTGGACCGACCGCCGGGAAGAATCCCCCCACCGCGGCTACGCCTTCCCGAGCCAGCAGGCGGAAGCCGACTTCTACGGCGAGGACCGCGCCGAACTGATCACCATCAACAAGATCCTGGTCGCGCTCGACCTGATCGAGATCCGCAAGGAGATGGTGCTGCGCGTGGACGAGCGCGGCCGTCGCTGGCGTGTGCCCCACAACCTCTACCGGGTCAAGGACCATCCCGAGGGGTATGTGCTCGGGGTCGACGACGTCCTCCGCGTGGTCGAGCTGGCGGCGCGCGACCGCGCGGTCTACCGGTACATCCGCCGCATCTTCTCCAGCCGCTTTGCCCCGATCGACCGCGACAACGTCTGGCACCAGATCCTCCCCGTCGTGCGCCAGACGGAGATCTGGCAGCGCCTGGCCGAACGCGCCGAGCGCGAGGAGGCCCGCAACTCCGCCCGCACCCGAGCCGGCCATGCCAGCCGGTCACGGGCGGCCGGAAAGGAGGAACCCGCAGAACCGACGACGACCGACCCAGCACCACCAACAACCAATGTTGAACCCACCAACACTGGTTCACAGCCCGCTGTTGACGAGAGCAACAGTGGTTCTGACGCGGATGTTGCCGCGAGCAACAATGCTTCGGCCGCTCCGGAGGCTGGCAATGCTGCTCAGACCAACGAAGGTCCGGAAGAGATTGTTGATGAGAGCAACACTACGTATAACCAAGATCTTTCCACTACTACGACCACCACTGGCACGCCTGGGACGATGGCTGATACCGCGGGAGGCGACGATGACGACGTATTGCAGCGCCCGGCGGGCGCGGGTCCGATACTGGAGCCGACAGCTGCGGTGGTCGCCTGCTTCGAAGCTGCCAACGGGCGGACCGCCACCCCGCTCGAGCGCGAACTTCTGGCGGAGCTTGAAGTGGCATTCGACGCTGCTGCTCGCCGAGCAGGCGCGAGCGGCAGCGCATGGGTCGAAGCCGCGATTCGGGAGGCGGTCAGCAGCGGATCTCGGTTCGTCGCGCCCAAGCGGATCCGGGAGATCCTCAGCCGCTGGGCCCGCGAAGGCGAAGCCGTTCGGCCGGGCGCTGCGACGGCGCCGCCGCTAGGCGTGGCGCCGGACGCGCCGGACTTCCCCCTCCCGCATGGCCCAGGCAGCCGGCGGACGTGGGAGTTCGTCCTCCGCCTCCTCGCGCAGGTGATCGACCGGGCCGAGATGGAACGGCTCTTCGCCGGGTCGGCCATCGTGGGCTACCGGGCCGGGACGGTCACGGTCGCGGTCGCTTCCGAGGCCATCGCCGCGCGACTGGGGGCGGAGTACTACGACCTCGTAGCACGCAAGCTGAGCGAGGCGATGCGCCGCCCGGTGCGGGTGCAATTCACGGCACCGGACACGGGGGATGCCGCGGCTCCGGAGGATGAAGAGCCTGCGCCGGCGGCTCCTGAGCCTGCACCGCCACCTCCATTGCGCCCCACGCCACCGGCCGCACCCGCGACGCTGCCACGTTTCGTCCTCCCGGGTGGACTGACGAACTTCCAGGTCTGGGAGGCGGCTCAGGACGACCTGGCACGGGAACTTAGCCAGGCCAACTTCGAGTCCTGGGTGCGCCCCGCCGCGCTGCTCGGCATGGACGACGACGGCACACTCGTGATCGGCGCTCCCAGCGCATTCGCCTGTCGCCGTCTGGAGGTGCTGCTACCCCAGATCTGCGCCGCACTCGGCCGCATCCTCGGCGCGCCGGTGCAGGCTCGCGCGGTCGTCACCCGCGAATGGCTCCGACAACACCAAGCTCCCGGGTCAGGGGAAGCGGAGGGAAGAGGCAGGGGATGAGGAACACTCCTCATCCCCTTGCCCCCTCTCCCAACGCTCGGAACGAGTGAGGTTCGCCGCGGCGTGGGTCGGGTCGGCCCGCGCGGAGCCACACGGGACGCGAGCGGTGGGCATCGCGCTTATGTCATTCCGGCAGGCGTCACCGTGGCACGACGGTGGACCGCGGAGCGGATGACCCTATCCCTCGGGCCTGCGCTGAGGCAGCCCGGGGGGACGAGGTGGTATCGCATGGTGGCGTGTGTCGGGAGGCGATGGCGTCTCTCGGATGCGATGGATCATCGCCCGTGGCGTGTGGCGAGGATGGATGGTGCAAGGATCTCAGCACTGTGGCAATGTGCCCGGGATGTGGTGCGGACGGGCGAGGTGGTAGGAGGCTCTGGCGCTGTGGCACGTGCCCTGGGGGTGTTGAAGTTTGACGATTTACCGTGCTACACCGGAGCCGCCCCATCGCCGAGTTGCTGTCATCCTGAGCGGAGTCGGGGGCGGTGAGAGCCGTCCCCGGCGACTCCGTCCGAGGCAAAGGATCTCTGCACTGGGGTGGCTCCGAGGAGAGATACTTCGCTTCGCTCAGGAGACATGCCTTTGCCCGATTTTCTGGTCATGGGTAGTCCGCTGGCCGCGTGAGCGGACACGAAAGGCAGTTTGCTGCGCGTGCAGCCCTAGCCCCTTCAGTGGGCTTTCCCGATTCAGCCCGGCGGCTTTAGCCCCGGGCCCAGACCACTGCGCGACGACCTTCTTACCACCCACCCGGCGCCCGATTCACGGCACGGGGTTCTCGCACTCCTATTTCGAACACTGATGGTGGCCCTAGACCGTTCGACCGACCGAACGACGCCGATCCAGCCCGCTCATGGACGTTGATGAAACACTCGGTACTGCCTCCAGACCTCTCCAGTCCCCTTATGGTCTTCGACGAAATACCCCGGCATTCCGGCCCCGTCCCCAGCCCGCTTTAGCGGGCTTTCGTTGTCAGCCCGGCGGCTTCAGCCCCGGGCAAACGTCACGGTGTGAGAACCTTCCTGCCGTCGATCTCCGGGCACACGCCACGGCACCGGGACCCTTCCCACCACCCCACCCTCGGCACGAGCCACCACGGAATATCCAACGCATCCGCCAGATCCCGTCACCCCGAGGCCCCCGGCACCGCCGGACACCCATCGCAGCGGCGCGTCACGGTCTTCGTGCGTCACGCTTATAGATGAGGAAGCCGGAGCCGCCGCAGCGCGGCGGGGGATCTGCTACGGTGCGGTGGGAGTGCCGGCGGGGTGCTCCGGCATGGGTGCCACGGGGAGGCTGAGCGCGATGGAGCGGGAGATGACGGTCGTGGATCTGGCGGAGCTGGCGGCGTCCGGTGGATCGGGCGCGATCTTCGCGCGGGAGACGGCGGACCTGGACCTGAACCTGGTGCGCTTCGCGCCGGGGTCGGGCGTTGGAGAGCATGTCAACCGCGAGGTGGATGTGGCGGTGATCGTGCTCGACGGCGAGGGGGTGCTGACGGTTGACGGGGCGGAGCACCCGCTGCGGGCCGGGAGGGCGACGATCATCCCGAAGGGGGTGCGCCGGGCGATCCGGGCGACCGGCGACGTGCCGCTGGTCTACGTCACGGTTCACCGCCGACGGCGGCGCCTCTGGCCGAGCACGCCCGATCGTCAGGCCTGAGCGGTCCCCGAGGTCCGGCCGAGCGCGGCGAGCAACGCGTCTGGTCGCCCGGCGAATGCCCGGCGCCGCTCGGGGTTCCGTGCAGCTTCTTCCAATAGCTCGGTCAGGGTGGCATTGACGGGGGTCGGGATGCCGAGCCGAGCGCCCAGGTCTGCGACCGCGCCGTTGAGCCAGCGCACCTCGGTCGTGCCCAGGCCGCGCTCGATGTCGAGCCATAGTGAAGGCCGCTTCTCGCCGCGGCCGCGCGCGGCGCGAGCGGCGATCAGGCGGCGCGCCAGCGGGGCGGGCAGGCGCATCGCATGGGCGAGGAGCGGCACGTTGAAGCCTGGCAGCGGGATCGGGCGGATGCCGGCGCCGAGCATCACCGCGAGCGCCTCGATGAAGGCGGCGCGCTCGACCGCGAAGAGGCGTGGGTCGGCATAGATCGCCGCGGGCGGGAGCGCCAGGAGAGCCGAGGTGGCGTTCGCCATGATGTTGAGCAGGAGCTTCGACCACGTGAGGTCCTGGTAGCGCGGCACGACACCGGCCGGGAGCCCCGTGGCGGTGAGGGCCGCGGCCAACTGGTCGAGCGGCACACCGCCCCGCACCGGGGCCAGCATGACCCCGCCGGTCGTCTCCTGCCGCACCGTTGCCGGGCTGTCCCGCATGACCGAGGCGGTGATGGTGCCCGACGCGAGGCGCGGCATGTCCGGTTCCGCGAGCAGGGTCTCGACGGTGCCGACCCCGTTCTGGAGTGCCACGATCGCGGCGCCGGAAGCCGCGAGGCGGCGCAGGTCCGGCAGTGCGGCGGCCACGGCGTAGGCCTTCACGGTGAGGAGGACGAGGGCGGGCGGAGCCGAAATCGCGTCGATGCTTGTCACGGCAGGGATGCGGATGCGGCGCGTGCTCGACGGCTGGACGATGGTGAGTCCCTGCTCGTTGACGGCCTCGGCCACCGCGGGGCGGCCGAGCAGGGTGACGGGAGCGCCGGCCGCGGCCAGCACCCCGCCGAGAAGGCAGCCGACGGCGCCTGCGCCGTAGATCAGGGTTGGAGGAAGCGACGCGACCGGCTCAGTCGGCATGCCCGCCAAAGGTGGTGGAGATCTTCAACTCGGTGCCGCCGAGGAGGCGCAGGATGTTGGCCCGGTGGCGGTAGATCGCCAGCGCCAGCACGGCCAGGGCGAAGATCCAGTAGGCATCCGCGTAGCCCATGAGTGCCAGTACCGGCGGGAGAGACGCGATCATCAGCAGCGAGGCGAGCGAGGCGTAGCGGCTGGCGACGATCGCCACGGCCCAGACGCCGATCGCAATCAGCGCCGGGATCGGGGCGAGCCCGAGGACGACGCCCAGCGAGGTGGCGACGCCTTTGCCGCCGCGACCGCGCAGGAAGATCGACCAGTTGTGCCCGGCGATCGCGGCAAGACCCACCATGAACAGCGCGATGAGCGGCAGGTCGAGCGCGCTGCCCGCGAGCACAGGCAACAGGCCCTTGAGCGCGTCGGCCAGCAGGGTGAGCGCAGCAGGGCCGCGTCCGGCGGCGCGGAAGACGTTGGCGGTGCCGATGTTGCCGCTGCCGTGCAGCCGCACATCGATACCGCGCACCAGTCGGGTGATCAGCAGCCCGAACGGGATCGAGCCGGCAAGGTAGGCGCCTGCGATGAGCAGCAGCGCCACAGACCAGGATTCCATCGCCTGCGTCGGCATCCTCTCGCTATCACACGGATCGTACTCGGCCGTTGCATCCCGCCGGGTGCCGGCGGAAGCGATGGAGGAGTGGCGACCGGCGTTCACAGAAGGGCACGGTTGGACGGGTACACGGGCCCGACCAAGAGAATAACACCACCAGGGCTAAAGATACGAGGCCGGCAGCCGCCTCACGACGCCACGGCGGGCTCGCGGGGGCGGAAGCGCTCGGTGTACGCCCGGTAGTCGGCGACCTCGCGCTGCACTCGCGCGTCGTCCCAGCCCAGGTAGTCGCGCGCGATTTCCCCGGCGGTTTCGATCTCGTCGCGCCCCACATCGGGGTCCCACCCGACCATCGCCCGGCGCATGAACACATCGATGAGCGTCTGCGCCAGCTCCCACCGGACGGCGTAAGGGATCTCGGCGCCGATGGCGAGGGAGTTGGGACCGAGCGGAGCGAGCAGCCGAGCATCATCCCCGGCGAGCCGTCGCACCGTCGGGGCGAAGGTGCCGTAGATGCGGAGCAGGCGCTTGGCGACCGGCTCGTCCAACCCGGAGGTGGCGACGAAGTTGGCAGCGAACGCCTCCCAGTCGCGGGTGTTGCCGCCCGGCAGCGGGATGCGCCCGGTGCGGCAGGGCGGAGCGGGCCGGTTGAGTTTCTCGAACACGAGATCGACGGTTTCCTCGGCGAGGCTGCGATAGGTCGTGATCTTGCCGCCGATGATCGAGATCAGCCCGCCGAGTTGGGGCTCGTGCCGAGCGTGGTCGTAGATGATGTGGCTGCGGGTGATGCTGCCGGGTGAACCTTCTTCTTTATAAGGAAGGGGGCGCACTCCGGCGTAGGCGTAGAGGACGTCGTCGCGCGTCAGCCCGGCGCTCGGCAGCACCCGGTTCGTCTCGCTGATGAGGTAGTCGATCTCGTCCTCGGTGGGGAAGACACGGTCCAGGTCGTCGTTGTAGCGGGTGTCGGTCGTGCCGATGAGGTAGCGGCCGTTCCAGGGAACGATGAAGTAGGGCCGTCCATCGGCGCGGGCCTCGACGTACAGGGCCTCCGTCGGCGCACCCGGGAAGGGGTCGACCACGATGTGGGTCCCCTTGGTGCCGCCGATCATGCGCGGGGCTCCGATCCCGCGGAGGACCTCATCGACCCAGGGACCGGCGGCGTTGACGACCAGGCGGCCGCGCGCCTCGTGCTCACCGCCGTTGAGCATGTCGGTGAAGTGGACGCCCACGACCTGGTCGTTCTCGATCAGGAGCCGGTCCACCTTGGCGTAGGTCAGGACGACCGCGCCGTGGTCGCGCGCCGAGAGCGCGTTCTCCACGGTCAGCCGCTCCGGGTAGGGCACCTGTGCATCGTAGTAGAAGGCAGCGCCGACCAGACCGTCCGGGTCGAGGCCCGGCTCCCGGCGCAGGGTGGCCTCGCGGTCGAGCATCTGGTGCCGCGGGAGGCTCTTGTCGTAGGAGAGCACGTCGTAAGCGATCATCCCGAGGCGGATCATGCCAGGCCCGCGCTTCATGTCGCCGTAGATCGGGATGAGGAACCCGAGCGGCCGGACCAGGTGCGGGGCGATGTGGAGCAAGATCTCCCGCTCGCGCAGGGACTCACGCACCAGCCCGAACTCGTAGTACTCCAGGTAGCGCAGCCCGCCATGGATCAGCCGGGTGGAGGAGTCGGTCGTGCCGCTGCCGATGTCCTCCTTCTCGATCAGGAGGACGGAGAGGCCACGCATCGCCGCGTCACGCGCGATCCCGGCGCCGTTCACCCCGGCCCCGACTACGATCAGGTCGAAGGTGCGCCGGCCGATCTCGTCGGGAATTCTCCTGGGGGTCTCTGCTCCAGCCATGACCGCCCTCCTGCTTCGCTGCGGCATCTGCGGCACCAGCCTGTGGCTCGTTATGTTGATTATAAGACCGGTCGCCACGCAGCGCACGTCGCGGCCGCGGCGATCCGCTCGCATTGGAAGCCGCCGATCCCATCGGCAAGTCGAATGCCAGCGTGCCGGCAGGCACGTGCGATGCCCAGTCCGCACCCCGCCAACCGGCGCGGTCGAAACATCCTGATGTCATGTCTATTACTGAGGCAGCACAGGGGTTGTCCTGACAACGTTGACACGTGTCACGGTCCGGCGTAGGATCGTGGGTCGTGATGGACCTGCCTCCAGCCCGTCCGGCCGGGATGGTCGGGGGCGTTTCATCTATATCGCGAGGGCGTATGGCAGCAGCAGTGAGCACGACGGTACGAACCCCGCAGGGCGCGCACGCAGCGGTCCTGCACCGCCGCGACGTGCGCACCGCCTGGTCCTTCGTTTACGGCTTCTTCTCTAACGGTACCCCCTTCGACGCCCCGAACCGCAGCGAACCCTGTTGTCTCTGCTCAAAGAGCTGATCTCGCGCTCGTCGTAGCACCAGGCTACGACGAGGCCCGTGCTCTCCCCCGCCGGGGAGCGGCGCGTGGTAGCGCATTCCATGGTGCGTGGCGAGCGCAGTCGCGTGGACGTGTGTGCAGGACGGTCGACCGTCCTGTGGTGATGTCTTGCCGGTGGGACTGGTCAGGAGGAGAGATCAATGAGTCGTCGTCCGTTGCGATGGGTATCGGCGCTGTTCGTGATCGCGCTCCTCGTGGCGGGCTGCGGCTCGCCGGGGGACGCGGCCGACAGCGATGAAATCAAGATCGCCGTGGTTGGGCCGATGACCGGGGACGCGGCGCAGTACGGTGAGGACTTCACCCGCGGCGCGCAGTTGGCCGCGGAGCAGATCAATGCCGCCGGCGGCGTGGATGGCAAGCAGATCACGATCGTCACCTTCGACGATCGGAACGACACCACCGAGGCGGCCAGCGTGGCCCAGAAGATCGCGACCGATTCGAGCATCGTCGCGAGCATGGGCCACTTCACCAGCAGCACCGTCTACGCGGCCATGCCGATCTACAAGTCGAACCAGTTGCCGCTGGTGGTGATCTCCGCGTCCGACCCCGGGATCACGGAGCAGGGCAACGAGTGGGTCTTCCGGGTTAGCCCGACCAACAACCTCGGGGCGGAGGCAATGGCCGACCTCATCGTCAACGAACTGGGGCTGAAGAAGATCGCGATCTTCTACCTCAACACCGACTTCGGGAAGACCGAGCGCGAGTTCTTCACCGCGCGCGTTCAGGCGAACGGCGGCGAGATCGTGCTGGATGAGCCCTACCAGCCGGACGCCAAGGACTTCAGCAGCAGCATCATCAAGCTGAAGAATGCCGGGGCGGACGCGGTCTACCTGAGCAGCTACTACAACGACGCGGTGCTGCTGATCCGGCAGGCGAAGGACGCCGGGGTGGAGACCCGCTGGTTCACCTCGGCCGCGGTGCTCTCGCCCCAGTTCACCGAGATCGGCGGCGAGGCCGTCGAAGGGGTCATCACCAACCGGGTCAGCCAGGGCGATAGCTGGGATGCGGTCGCCGAGGCGTACCGGGCCAAGTACAACGACGATCCGTCGCCCTTCGTGATCTACGCCTACAGCGCGGTGCAGGCCGTCGCCGAGGCCGCGCGGAGCGAGGGGACGAGCCGCGAGGCGATCCGCGACGGGCTGGCCAAGATCCAGGGTCTGGAGACGGCGCTTGGGCCGCTGACCTTCGATGAGAACCGCCAGGCGGTGTACGAGTCGTTCGACTACCTCGAAGTGCGGGACGGGCAGTTCCAGCTATGGCAGCCGTGACGCTCCCGGTTCTGATCGATCAACTGGTCAGCGGGCTGGCGATCGGCGGCGTGTATGCGCTCGTGGCGCTCGGCTTTGCCCTCATCTTCGGCGTGCTGCGGGCAGCCCAGTTCGCCCACGGTGAGGTCTACATGGTGGTGGCCTTTCTGGTCCTGGCCGTGCTCCCGTGGTTCCCCGCGCTCGGCGCGCTGCAGTTCCTGCTGGTGATCGTGGCTGCGGCAGTCTTCGGCGCGATCGCCGGCATGCTCATCGAGCGCGGGGTGTTCCGCCCGCTGGCCGACGCGCCGCACATCGCGCCGATCATCAGCACGATCGGCCTCATGATCCTGCTGCAGAACCTGGTGGCGTACCTCAAGGGGTCGGAGCTACACCGCTTCGCGCTGGCCTGGCCGCAGGGGAACGTTCCGGTCGGCCCGGCCAGCGTCCCCGTGCTGAAGCTCGTCATCTTCGGTACGGCGCTGGTCATACCGGCGCTGCTGCAGGTGGCGTTGGCCCGCACCCAGCTTGGCCGTGCGATCCGCGCGACCGCGATCGACGCCGAGACGGCGCGCCTGATGGGGGTCAACACCGCGCGCACGAGCCTGGTGGCCTTCGCCATCGGGTCGGCCCTGGCCGGCATCGCGGGTGTGCTGGTGGGGGCGCTCTACGGGGTGGTCTACTCGACCATGGGCGTGACCGCGCTGGTGAAGGGCTACGCGGCCACCATCATCGGCGGCGTGGGCAACCTGGTCGGAGCGGTGGCGGGCGGCCTCTTGCTCGGCATCTTCGAGGTCTTCGTGGCCAGCTATGTCTCGCCGCGCTGGACCGACGCCATCGTCTACACCCTCTTGATCGTCCTGCTCGCGCTGCGTCCGCAGGGGCTTGTCGGCCGCGCCATCCCGGAGAAGCTGTAGCATGCGAAGTGGGATCTACCGAACCCAGCACGCGCTTACCGCCGCTGTGATCGCCATGGCGGTCATCGCGCCGCTGGTGATCGCCGATGCCTACATCCACCGGCTGATGGCGACGGTCGTGCTCGCGGCGGTGCTGGCCGTGAGCATGAACCTGGTCCTCGGGTACGGCGGGCTCCTCGCGCTGGGCCACGCGGGCTTCTACGGGATCGGCGCCTACACCGCCGCGCTCCTGAGTCTGCATCTGGGGGCGCCGTTCCTGGTGACTGCGCTGGCCGCGGCCGCCGCCGCGGCGCTGGTCGCCTGGCTGGTCGCCCGGCCGATCCTGCACCTGCGCGGGCACTACTTCGCGATGGCTATGCTCGCGATCGGGGAGATCGTGGTCCAGGTCGCGTACAACTGGGACAGCGTCACCCGCGGCGCGAGCGGCCTGCCCGGGATCTCGCAACCTGACCTCATCGTCTGGACGGCCGTCACCCACCGCGACAACTACTATCTCGCCCTGGTCCTCCTGCTAGTGGCCATGCTGGCCGTGCGGCGCTTCGTCGCCTCGCCGCTTGGTCTTGGGCTGATCGCGGCGCGGGACGACGACCAGGGTGCCGCGAGCGTCGGGATCGGCGTCGCGCAGACGCGTACGCTGGCGCTCGCCCTGGCGGCGGGGATCGCCGGGGTGGCCGGGGCGCTCTATGCCCACTACATCACCTTCGTCAGCGTCGAGCCGTTCCAGCTCGAGCAGACGATCGCCCTGCTGGCGATGGTCGCGGTCGGCGGCATGGGGACGACCTGGGGGCCGGTCGTCGGGGCAGCGCTGCTGACGCTGCTGCCGGAGGTGCTGCGCGACTTCGCCGAGTTGCGCATGGTCATCTACGGCGCGCTGCTCATGCTGGTGGTCTGGCTGCGTCCCCAGGGGTTGCTGGGCCGGGGTCCTTCCCGCTGGGGGCTGAAGCTTCCTGGGCGAACCCGGCCGGAGCCGTCCGCGGCCTCCGACGCACCGGCGCTGGCGAGTGTCGTCGCCGCTCCCGTGAGCGGCCCGGCGCTGGACGGCGCGGCAACGGAGGCCGCGACAGCCACTGACGTCGCACCTGCCCGCGCGGCACCCACGGTGCTCACCGTGCCGGAGCCGGCCCCGACCGGGGTGCCCCTGCTGCGGGTCGAACACCTGACCAAGGACTTCGCCGGGCTCCGCGCCGTCTCCGATGTCTCGCTGGAGGTGGCGCCGGGCGAGATCGTGGGCCTGATCGGCCCCAACGGGGCGGGCAAGAGCACCATCATCAACCTCATCTCCGGTGCGCACCGGCCGACCAGCGGGCGCATCTGGTTCAACGGCCAGGACATCACCAACAGCGAGACGAGCCGGGTGGCTCGCGCCGGGCTGGTGCGGACCTTCCAGCACATCCGCCTCTTCCGTAGCCTCACGGTCCGCCAGAACGTGGAGGCGGCGTACCAGGTGCGCCTTGGGCTGTCGCTCCTCTCGGTGATGACGCGTTCGCGCCGCTACCGCGAGGCGATGGAGGAGATGCGGGTGGCCGTTGATGAGGCCCTGGCGCTCTTCGGGCTGGAGGGCGTGCAGCATCAGTTGGCCGGGACGCTCTCGTACGGCGACCAGCGGCGCGTCGAGATCGTGCGTGCGCTGGTGACGCAGCCGCGCCTGCTCCTGCTCGACGAGCCGGCTGCCGGGATGAACGAGGCCGAGTCGGCCGAGCTGGCGCAGTTCCTCCGCGAGATCCGGCAGCGCCACAGCCTGTCGATCATCCTGGTCGAGCACCACCTGGACGTCGTCATGGAGGTCTGTGATCGGCTCATCGTGCTCGATCACGGCACTGTCATTGCATCGGGGCGCCCCGACGAGGTCGTGCGCCACCCGGAGGTGCTCCGTGCCTACCTGGGAGGGAGCGCATGAGCCAGTCAGCACCACTGCTGGCCGTGACCGACCTGACCGTGACCTACGGCGGCATCCGAGCGGTCGACCGCATCTCCTTCACGCTCCAAGAAGGAGAGCTGGTGGCCCTGATCGGAGCGAACGGGGCCGGGAAAAGCAGCACGCTGCGTGCGATCGCCGGCATCGTCCCCATCGCTGAGGGTGACGTGCGGCTGGCCGGGGAGTCGCTGCGCACCGTGCCGGCACACGAGATCCCCCGGCGCGGCCTGGTGCTCGTCCCGGAGGGCCGGCGCGTCTTCGGCGAATTGAGCGTCCTCGACAACCTGTACCTGGGTGGCTACACCCGCTCCCCCGAGGAGCGCGCGGCGGGGCTGGAGCGGGTCTTCGCCCTCTTCCCCCGGCTCAAGGAGCGGGTGAACCAGGCGGCGGGAACTCTCTCCGGCGGCGAGCAGCAGATGCTGGCGATCGGGCGGGCGCTCATGGCCAACCCGCGGGTCTTACTGCTCGACGAGCCGAGCCTCGGTCTGGCGCCGGTGGTGGTCGAGCAGGTCTTCGATCTCCTGCGGCGGCTGCACGCCGAGGGGGTGAGCATGCTGCTCGTGGAGCAGAACGCCCGGATGGCGCTGGCGGTGGCGGACCGGGCCTACGTGCTCCAGACCGGCCGGATCGTCATGTCCGGAGCGGCCGCGGAACTGGCGGCCAGTGACGAAGTGCGCGCCCGGTACCTGGGCGCGGGGCGGCTCTCGACCGTGCCGCGGGACGCCCCGGCGCCGGAGCCGGAGGAAGCACGCTGAAGCGCCGCGGTGCGGCGGGTCCCGGCGCGGAGCCGGGTCGGTCGATGGAAGGAGTCAGTTGTGGTTCGTTTTGGTCTCACGTTGCCGAATCGCGGTGTGATCACCGGTGTGACGACGGTCGATGAGATGGTGCGCCTGGCCCAGAAGGCCGATGCCGCGCCGGTGTGGGACTCGGTCTGGGTCGGGGACTCGATCTTCGCCAAGCCCCGGCTCGATGCGATCGTGCTCCTGGGTGCGCTGGCGGCCAAGACGGAGCGGGTCAAGCTCGGGCCGGCCTGCATGGCGAGTATGCCGCTGCGCCACCCGCTGCTGATGGCGTACCAGTGGGCAAGCCTCGACTTCCTGTCCGGCGGGCGCACGATCATGGTGGCCTGCCAGGGGCAGGCCGGGCCGGCCGGTGGGAACTTCTATGAAGAGTTCGCCGCCTTCGACATCGCGCCGGAGACGCGGATGCGGCGCATGGAAGAGGCGATCGAGATCCTGCGGCTGACGAGCAGCCAGGAGAACGCCAGCTACGAGGGCGAGTACTTCCGGTTCGAGAACGTCACCGTCCTCCCCCGCCCGGTGCAGCAGCCGATCCCGATCTGGGTCACGGCCAACCCGCCGATGGACAAGCCGAAGATGCGCGAGCGGGCGCTGCGGCGCGTCGCGCGGCTGGGTGACGGCTGGATGACGACCCTGAACACGCCGGAGACCTTCGGCGAGAACCTGGAGACGATTCGCGCCTACGCCCGCGAGGAGGGGCGTGAACTCGGCCCCGACTTCGAGGCCTGCCTCTACTACAACATCAACGTCAACGAGGACCGCGAAGCCGCGCTCGCTGACAGCAAGCGCTTCCTCGACGCCTACTACACGACCGACTACGATCGCGCGACCCTTGAGCAGTGGGTCGCTCACGGCTCGCCGGAGGAGTGCATCGAGCAGCTCCGCCGCTTCATCGACAGGGGTGCGACGACGATCACGCTGCGGCTCACCGGCGCCGATCAGGAGCGGCAGTTCCAGCGCGTCACCGAGGAAGTGCTGCCGGCGCT
>Ga0207873_1000551_pt1 | contig 40711 bp, 38 predicted proteins | sample BGWIniCompost_FD_187373 | JGI IMG/M metagenome (GOLD analysis project Ga0207873, IMG submission 187373) | Cellulose adapted compost microbial communities from Newby Island Compost Facility, Milpitas, CA, USA - BGW Initial Compost (SPAdes)... ... | reverse complement strand
CCGCCGTCCAGGGTCATTGGGTCGCCGACCACCATCCCGTCCGGGCGCCATTCGCGGTGCAGGCGGTCGACCGCGGCCCAGTCGATGCGGTCGTCGTGCACGTCCACCACCGCCAGCGCGCGCGCGCCGGCGCCGTAGGGACTGCCGATCGCGACCCCGATCCGGCGCGCGCCGACGTCGAAGCCCAGCACGGTGCCGTCGGCGCGGGGCAACGGCGCGCTCATGCGTGGCCCACGTGGCCCGCCATCCGCATCATGTCCACGCCGATCCCGCCGGCAGCGGCCTGCCAGCGCTGGTCGAGCGGCAGCGCGAACAGGATCTCGTGGCGCACCGGCGCGGTCAGCCAGCTGTTCTCGGCCAGTTCGTGCTCGAGCTGGCCGGCGCCCCAGCCGGCGCAGCCCAGCGCGACGGTGGCGCGCTCCGGGCCCTCGCCGCCGGCGATCGCCTCGAGGATGTCGCGCGAGGTGGTCACCCACAGCCCGTCGGCGATCGCGAGCGAGGAATCCCAGCCGTGCGCGCCGTCGTGGACGACGAAGCCGCGCTCGGGATGCACCGGCCCGCCGGCCAGGACCCGCTGCTCGAGCAGCGCGGCGTCGTCGCAGGCGATGTCCATCTGCCGCAGCACCTCGCCCAGGGTGTATTCCGAGGCGCGGTTGATCACCACGCCCATCGCGCCATCGTCGTCGTGCTGGCAGATCAGCGCGACCGTGCGGGCGAAGTTCGGGTCCGCCAGGGTTGGCAGCGCGACCAGCAGCTGGTTGGCGAAGGAAGTCGACATGCGGCCATTCTAGCCCGCGGCCGCCAGGCGGCCCCGCCGGCCACCCCGGGCCGCGCCCCGGCCGGCGGCCGGACACGCGACGGGCCGCTCGCGCGGCCCGTCGGGGATGTCGCCGGGAAGGGCCGGGATCAGCCCTTCACCGCCTCCTGGTAGCGGCGCTCGACCTCGTTCCAGTCGACCACGTTGTAGAACGCGGCGATGTAGTCGGGGCGGCGGTTCTGGTACTTCAGGTAGTAGGCGTGCTCCCACACGTCCAGGCCCAGGATCGGGGTGTTGCCCGAGGCGATGCCCTTCATCAGCGGGCTGTCCTGGTTGGCGGTGCTCTCGACCGCGAGCTTGCCCGAGCCGTCGACGGTCAGCCACGCCCAGCCGCTGCCGAAGCGGGTCAGGGCCGCCTTGGTGAAGGCGTCCTTGAAGGCGTCGAAGCCGCCCAGGTCGCTGTCGATGCGCTTGGCGACCTCGCCGACCGGGTTGCCGCCGCCGTTGGGCGACATCACCGTCCAGAACAGCGAGTGGTTGGCGTGGCCGCCGGCGTTGTTGCGCAGCGGCCCGCGCTTGTCCTCGGGCAGCGCGTCGAGGTTGGCGATGATCTCCTCGGCGCTCTTGTCCGCCCACTGGGTGCCTTCCAGCGCCGCGTTGGCGTTGTTGATGTAGGTCTGGTGGTGCTTGGTGTGGTGGATCTCCATCGTCTGCGCGTCGATGTGCGGCTCGAGCGCGTCGTAGGCGTAGGGGAGCTTCGGGAGGGTAAAGGCCACGGCGTTCTCTCCGGTTCAAGGGGGGTCCCCGCTATTGTGCCAGCGCGGGGTAAAAACGGGATCAACCGGGGTGCAATGCTGCTTCCCGGCGCGGTCCCGGCCACCGGCCTCAGCCGCGCGGCGGGAAGGCGTAGTCGGCGTTGAGGCCGTCCAGCGACAGGTTCGGGTTCCAGGCAGGGTCGGCGCGCAGCAGCGGACCCCAGCGGCGCAGCATGGTTTCGACCTCGCCGGCGAACCGGGCGCGCTTCTCGTCGCTGTCCTCGGCCCCGCGCGAGGCGGACTCGTGGTGGTAGAGCTCGGCGAAGGGCGTCCACAGGTTGCGGTAGCCGGCCTCGCGCACGCGCAGGCAGAAGTCGATGTCGTTGAACGCCACCTGCAGCGACTCGTCCAGGCCGCCGACCCGGTCGAACACCTCGCGCCGCACCACCAGGCAGGCGGCGGTGACCGCCGACAGCCGCTGGGCCACGCGCGCGCGGCCGCCGTGGCCGGGATAGCCGCGCGGCATGCCGCTGTACACGTGCGCGGCCACGCCGTGGATGCCCAGGATCACGCCGGCGTGCTGAATGCGGTCGTCCGGGTAATAGAGCATCGCGCCGACCGCGCCGATCTCCGGCCGCACCGCGTGCGAGACCATCTCGCGCAGCCAGCCTGGCGTGATCACCTCGATGTCGTTGTTGACCAGGCCCAGGATCGCGCCGTCGCACCGGGCCGCCGCCCAGTTGTTGATGGCCGAGTAGTTGAACGGCGCGTCGAAGCGCAGCACGCGCACCCGCTCGCGGCCGGCCAGCGCCTCCAGGCAGGCCAGCGCGTCGGGCTCGCGGGAGCCGTTGTCGATCACCACCACCTCGAAGTCCGGGTAGTCGGTGCGCGTGAGCAGGCTCTCCACGCAGGTACGCAGCAGGTCCGCGCGGTCGCGGGTCGGGACCAGCAGGCTCACGCGCGGCGCCGGGTCGGGCAGCGGCCAGTGCACCCGGTAGTGCCCGTGCGACAGTTCGCTGGCGCGGGCGCCGGGATGGCAGCGGGCGAGGTGTTCGTCCACCGCGCGCGCGCCGGCCGCGCCGGCGTAGTCCTTGGCCTCGCGGGTAAGCGCGGTCGAACCCTCGATCGCCCGCCAGTGGTACAGCACGCGCGGAATGTGGCGGATGCGCGACGGGTCCAGCCCCTCGCTGCAGCGCAGGAACAGGTCGTGGTCCTGGCTGCCTTCGAAGCCGGCGCGGAAGCCGCCCGCCGCGCGCACGCGCGCGGTGCGGATCACGGTCAGGTGGCAGACGTAGTTCTGGCTGCGCAACAGGTCGGGGTCCCAGTCCGGCTTGAAGTACGGGTCGAAGCGGCGCCCGTGCGCATCGAGCTTGTCCTCGTCCGAATACAGCAGCTCCAGGCCGGGATCGGCCACGATCGCCTCGGCCATCTCGAGCAGCGCGTGCGGGCGCAGCTCGTCGTCGTGGTCGAGCAGGGCCACGTAGTCGCCGGTCGCCATTTCCAGGGCGGTGTTGGAGGCGCGCGAGATGTGGCCGTTCTGCTCGCGCCGGACCACGCGGATGCGCGGATCCAGCGCCGCGTACCCGGCCAGCACCCTGGCCACCTGCGGATCGGGCGAGGCGTCGTCGGCGATGCACAGTTCCCAGCGCGGGTAGGCCTGTTCGCGCACGCTCTCGATGCAGCGCCGCAGCCAGTGTTCGGGCGTGTTGTAGACCGGCACCAGCACCGAGAACACCGGCCCGTCGGCGAGCGCGGCCGCGCGCTCGCGCATCCGTTCCAGGTCGGCCTGGCCGGGCGAGTCGTAGCAGCGCACCCAGGCCGCGTAGGGATCGAGGCCGACGTCGTGCAGTGCGTTGTAGCGGCGGCGCAGGGACTCCGCGGCCGCGGCGAGACCGCTGGCCATCGCTTCGCGCAGGAAGCCGGCCACCGTCGCGCGCCAGCAGCCCGTGCGCGCCGCGCAGCCGCGCAGCAGCTCCCACAGCGCGCGCAGGCGACCGACGCGCACCAGCTCGAACCTGCGCGGCTCCAGTTCGACGTCCGGCCGCGCCGCGCGCAGCCACAGCGCCTGCGCCGGGTGGTCGAGCATCAGCAGCAGCCGCCAGCCTCCGTCGCCCGCAGCGTCCGACAGCACGAAGCCGAGGTTGGGCACCGGCCCATGGCCGCGGTCCGGCTGCAGCAGCAGCGCGTGCACCTGGCCGTCGGCGCCGCGGCAGTCCAGGCGCAGCAGGTACCAGCCGGCCGCGATGTCCCGCCACGGCGGCACGCGCTGCAGCTTCAGGCCGTCGCTGGCGGCCGCGCTCGCGGCCAGCACGCCGGCGTCGCGCCCGGCCGGCGCCAGGACCGCGGACTCGGCACCCGCGGGCCACGGCGCGCCGCGGTAGCGCACCACCTGTCCGCCGGGGCGGCGGCTGGCGGCCAGGTACAGCTGACGGTGGTAGGCCTGGACCAGGGCGGCGGCCACGCCCCGCGGTCCGCGCACCAGCCCCGGCAGCAGGCGCAGCGCCGCTGCCAGTCGCGCGACCAGGTTCCCGTCGTCGCCGGTGCCGCGCGCCGCCACGGCCCACATCGCGCGCAGTGCGGTGCCGCGATCGACCGGTTCGCAGTCGATCTCGACGCCGGGCGCCGACGCCGTCAGCGTCCATTGCCCGCCGGGGATCGCCACGATGCCTTCGGCCCGGCCATCGGCGGCCAGCATCGGATAGAGCTGGTCCCGCGCATCCGGCTGGCCGGCGCGCAGCACGAGCGCGGGAGCGGCATCGGCCGCGGACGGCCAGGGGAAGGAGATCCGGTACCAGCCGGCTTCGAACCGGCGCGACTGGCCTGCCGGCATCGTGGCGTCTTCGCGCATCGGGTCGGCTCGTCGTCGGGAGGGCGCGGCACCTGGGCCGGTTCCGACACGTGGCGCGCCAGTATACGGGAAGCGTGCCCACGCTCCGTGGAGCCGCGCGGCGCTAGACTGCCGCGATGCCGTTCCTCGAACTCACCATCCGCTGCCCGCAACCCGAGCAGCCGCGCCGCGAGCACGCGCTCGAGGACGTCGGCGCGCTGTCGGTCACCCTGCTCGACGCCGACGCCGGCACCAGCGAGGAACACGCGATCCTCGAACCCGGCGTGGGCGAGACGCCGCTGTGGGACGAGATCGCGCTCAGCGCGCTGTTCCCGCACGATGCCGACGGCCTGCTGCTGCTCGCCGCGCTGGAGGCGTTCGACCCGGCACTGGACTGGAGCGGCGCCTCGTTCCGCCGCGTCGAGGACCAGGACTGGGAGCGCGCGTGGATGGACCAGTACGCGCCGCTGCGCTTCGGCGAGCGCACCTGGATCGTGCCCTGGAACCACGCGCTGCCCGACGAGGCGCGCACCGCCGACGCCGCGGTGGTGCGCCTGGATCCGGGGCTCGCGTTCGGCTCGGGCACGCATCCGACGACCTCGCTGTGCCTGCAGTGGCTCGACGCCCTGGCCGCGACGGGCCAGCTGCAGGGACGCGACGTGCTCGACTTCGGATGCGGCAGCGGCATCCTCGCGCTCGCCGCCGTGGCGCTGGGCGCGGAGGGCGCCGACGGGGTCGACAACGATCCCCAGGCGCTGCAGGCCACGCAGGACAACGCCGCGCGCAACGGCATGGCCGGCCGCGTGCGCGTGTGGCCGCCGGAGCAGGCGCCGGCGGGCCCCTACCCGGTCGTGGTGGCCAACATCCTGGCCTCGGCGCTCGACGCGCTTGCGCCCGAACTCGCGGCGCGCACCGCGCCCGGTGGCCGGATCGCACTGTCGGGGATCCTCGACGGCCAGCAGGACACGCTCCTGCAGCGCTACGGCGCATGGTTCGACGCGCTGCGCGTCGCCACCGAAGGCGACTGGGTGCGCATCGACGGCATCCGGCGGTGACCCGCGGCGCGCGTCGGCCGCGCGGCGGCGTGGTTGAATAGCGCCATGTTCATCAACTGCCGGCACTGCCACGCGCTGGTTGCCACCGATCCGGCGACCGACCTCCCGCCCGAGCATTGCCCGCGCTGCCGCGGCGTGCTGCGCAGGCCGGACGCGACCCCGGCACCGATCGCGGCGCCGCCACCGGCCGCCGCCGCGCCGCCGCCCGCAACGCTGCCGCCGGAACCCGCGACGGCCGGGACGGCGGGCCGCGGCGCGGTCGCCGGCGACCCGGCATCGGCGGCCGATGCCGCATCCGGGGCCGGGGCCGCACCGGCGGCCGCGCAGGACGCGGGCACGGCCACGGCGCCGGCGCTCGCCGCGGACACGCACGCCGTGGCCCACGCCGCCGCGCCCGCCCCGCCCGCTGCGACGGGGCCAGCGGCAATCTCCGGCGCGGGCGCCGAGTCCGACGCTGCGCCGGTTGCAGGTCACGCATCCGCGCAGCCCGATCGCGATGGGGCCGCCCCTGAGCCCGCGCCATCCGAGGCGAGGGACGCGCCATCGTCCGGCGCTGCGGAGGCGCAGGCCGTGGAGGTCGCGACGACCGCAGCGGCGGTGGACGCGCCATCGGAAGCAGTCGCACCTGCAACCATCGCCGATCCGGGGCAGGACCAGGAGCCCTCACCGGCAGTCGTCGACGCGGCGGCATCGAGTGCCCCGCCAGCCGACGAGGCACGCGCCACCGACGCGCCCGCCGGGGTTCCCCCCGCCCCGGCGTTCTCCCCCGCGCATCCCGGCACCGTTCGCGCGACCCGGCGCGGACGCCTCGCGGCGGCGGCGGCGATCGTCGCGCTCGTGCTGTTGCTGGCGGTGCAGATCGTCCTCGCCGACCGCGAACGCCTCGCCGCCGATGCCGCATGGCGTCCGCTGGTGGCCACGGCCTGCGGCGTGCTCGGCTGCGAGGTGCCTCCATGGCGCGAGCCCGCGGCGATCACGCTCGTCTCGCGCGAGGTGCGGCCGCATCCCGCGCAGCCGGACGCGCTGCGCGTGCGCGCCAGCTTCCGCAACGACGCGCGCTGGGCCCAGGCCTGGCCGCGGCTGGTGCTGGTGCTGTCCGACGTCAACGGCCGGCCGGTCGCGGCGCGCGCGTTCGAACCGGACGAATACCTGGGCGCCGCGCCCCCCGCGCTGCTCGAGCCGGGGCAGGCCGCGGACATCGAGTTCGACATCGCCGAGCCATCGGTGGCCACGGTGGCCTACGCCTTCGACTTCCGTCCGTAGGCGAAGGCGGGCACGACGGTCGTGGCATGGCCCGCGGCGGTCTCGACGCGGCGCAGCATCGGATCGCGTTGTTCATTGGTCGAATTCGCATTGTCCGATGCGACCGCATGGCGCTAGACTCGTCCGCCCGCGATGGAGCCCCGGTGCGCATCGCACAGGTCGCCGAGCATCCCTTGAACGTCCCCGACCACGCCGAGAGCAACGCCCGCAACGCGCCCCGTGCGCCGCTGCGCGACCACGTCGCCAATTCGGTGCGCCGCTACCTGGGCGACCTCGACGGCCACAGCACCGACAACCTCTACCAGATCGCGCTGCGCGAGCTGGAGATCCCGCTGTTCCAGGAAGTGCTCGAGCACTGCGAGGGCAACCAGAGCCGCGCCGCGACCATGCTCGGCATCCACCGCTCGACGTTGCGGAAGAAACTGCGCGAGTACGGCATCGCCTGAGCCGCGGCCGGGCGGGCGCGGCGGCTATAATTCCCGCCCCCGCTTCCCCGCCGCGAGCCACGATGACCGCCGACCTCCTGCCCGTGCGACGGGCACTGCTGTCCGTTTCCGACAAGACCGGCCTGGTCGACCTGGCCCGTGCGCTGTCCGCGCGCGGCGTCGAACTGCTGTCCACCGGCGGCACCGCCAGGGCGATCCGCGAGGCCGGGCTTCCGGTCCGCGACGTGTCCGAGGCCACCGGCTTCCCCGAGATGATGGACGGCCGGGTCAAGACCCTGCACCCGGTGGTGCACGGCGGCCTGCTGGGCCGCGCCGGCACCGACGACGCGGTGATGGCCGAGCACGGCATCGCCCCGATCGACCTGCTGGTGCTGAACCTGTATCCGTTCGAACAGGTCACGGCGAACGCCGGCTGCACCCTGGCCGAGGCGGTGGAGAACATCGACATCGGCGGCCCGGCCATGCTGCGCAGCGCGGCCAAGAACTTCGCCCGCGTCGCCGTCGCGACCTCGCCCGACCAGTACGCCGGCCTGCTGGCCGAACTCGAGGCCAACGACGGCCGGCTGTCGGCCGCCACCCGCTTCGCCCTGTCGGTGGCCGCGTTCAACCGCGTGGCCCAGTACGACGCGGCGATCAGCAACTACCTGTCCGCGATCACCGACGCGTCCGGCGACGTCCCGGTGCGCGCGCCGTTCTCCGCCCAGGCCAACGGCAGTTTCGTCAAGGTCATGGACCTGCGCTACGGCGAAAACCCGCACCAGCAGGCCGCGTTCTACCGCGACCTGCATCCCGCGCCGGGGTCGCTGGCGACCTTCACCCAGCTGCAGGGCAAGGAGCTGAGCTACAACAACATCGCCGACAGCGACGCGGCCTGGGAATGCGTGCGCCAGTTCGACGCCCCGGCCTGCGTGATCGTCAAGCACGCCAACCCCTGCGGCGTGGCCGTGGCCGCGGATGTCGGCCAGGCCTACGAACTGGCGTACGCCACCGACCCGACGAGCGCCTTCGGCGGCATCCTCGCCTTCAACCGCACGCTCGACGCGACCACCGCGAAGACCATCCTCGACCGCCAGTTCGTCGAAGTGCTGATCGCGCCCGACTACGACGACGGCGCGCTCGAGTACGCGAAGAAGAAGGCCAACGTGCGCGTGCTGCGGATCCCGATGGCGCCGCCGTCGCCCGGTTTCATCGACGTCAAGCGCGTGGGCTCGGGCCTGCTGATGCAGACCGCCGACGACCGCGTGGTGACCCGCGACGAACTCAGGGTCGTCACGAAGCTGGCGCCGACCGGACAGCAGTTCGACGACCTGCTGTTCGCATGGAGGGTCGCGAAGTTCGTCAAGTCCAACGCGATCGTGTACGCGAAGGACCACCGCACGATCGGCGTGGGCGCCGGGCAGATGAGCCGGGTGTACTCGGCCCGCATCGCCGGCATCAAGGCCGCCGACGCGGGCCTGGTCGTGGAAGGCTCGGTGATGGCGTCCGACGCGTTCTTCCCGTTCCGCGACGGCATCGACGCCGCCGCCGCCGCCGGGATCAAGGCGGTGATCCAGCCGGGCGGTTCGATGCGCGACGCCGAGGTGGTCGCCGCCGCCGACGAGCACGGCATCGCCATGGTGTTCACCGGCGTGCGCCACTTCCGCCACTGATGGGGGCCCCGACGATGCCGCCGGCGCCCCGCATCGCCTGCCTGTCGCTCGCGGCCGCCCTGGCGCTGGCCGGCTGCGGCGACCACCCGATGCAGGACGCGCGCGACGCGATCGCCGCGGAGCTGCCCGCACCCTATTTCGAGGACCTGGTCACCGAGTCGGCCAGCATCGAGGGCCGGCGCCTGGTGTTGCTGGTGCGCAGTCCGGAGGGCGACGCGGACGTGACCCGCGCGAGCCCGCGCTTCGACGAACTGCGCGAGAGCGAGCAGGCGCAGATGCAGGAGCTTTGCCTGCATCCGGCGCTCGCGCCCCTGTTCGGCTCCGACGTGGTGTTCGTGCGCCGCTTCGTCGACCGCCACGACAAGGTGTTCTTCGAATCCACGCTTCCGGCGCGCGACTGCGCGCCCTGGGACCTGAAGGGGACGTCATGAAAGTGCTGGTGATCGGTTCCGGCGGCCGCGAACACGCGCTGGCGTGGAAGCTCGCGCAGTCGCGGCGCGTGTCCGAGGTCATCGTCGCGCCGGGCAATGCCGGCACCGCCGCCGAGCCGCAGTGCCGCAACGCGCCGGTGAAGGCCGACGACCTCGACGGCCTGCTGCGGCTGGCCGAGGACGAGGACGTGGCGCTGACCGTGGTCGGCCCGGAAGTGCCGCTGGTGGCCGGCGTGGTCGACCGCTTCCGCGCCGCGGGCCGCCGCATCTTCGGGCCCAGCGCCGCGGCCGCGAGGCTCGAGGGCAGCAAGGCCTTCGCCAAGGACTTCCTCAAGCGCCATTGCATCCCCACCGCGTTCTACGCCGTGCACACCGAGGTGGACGCGGCGCTCGCCTATGTCCGCGACAAGGGCGCGCCGATCGTGGTCAAGGCCGACGGCCTGGCCGCCGGCAAGGGCGTGGTCGTGGCCATGACCCTGGACGAGGCCGAGGCCGCGGTGCGCGACATGCTCTCGGGCAACGCGTTCGGCGACGCCGGCGCGCGCGTTGTGATCGAGGAATTCCTCGAGGGCGAGGAGGCGAGCTTCATCTCGATGGTCGACGGCCGCACCGCGCTGCCGATGGCCACCAGCCAGGACCACAAGCGCGTGGGCGACGGCGACACCGGCCCCAACACGGGCGGCATGGGTGCGTACTCGCCCGCGCCGGTGGTCACGCCCGAGGTGCACGAGCGGATCATGCGCGAGGTCGTGCAGCCGACCGTGGACGGCATGGCCGCCGACGGCACGCCGTTCACCGGCTTCCTCTACGCCGGGCTGATGATCGGGCCCGACGGCGCGCCCAAGGTGATCGAGTTCAACGTGCGCTTCGGGGACCCGGAGACCCAGCCGGTGATGCTGCGCCTGCAGTCGGACCTGGTGGACCTGGTCGAGGCCGCGCTCGAAGGCCGCCTGGACAGCACCGAGGCGGTCTGGGACACGCGGCCCTCGCTGGGCGTGGTGATGGCCGCGCGTCCGTACCCGGGCACGCCGGTCACCGGCGAGCCGATCTCCGGCCTCGACGAGGTGCCCGACGACGTGAAGGTGTTCCACGCCGGCACCGTGCTCGAGGCCGACGGACGCGTGCTCAGCGCGGGCGGCCGCGTGCTGTGCGTCACCGCGCTCGGCGACACCGTCGCCGACGCGCAGCGCCGCGCCTACGCCGGCGTGGACGCGATCTCGTGGGAGCACGCCTTCTGCCGCCGCGACATCGGCTGGCGCGCGATCGAGCGCGAACGGGGGCACTGAGCCGTGGGCGGTCGCGTCGAACCGTTCCGCGCGATCGCCATCAGCCAGCTGGCGCGCAGGCTGGAAGCCGCCGGGCGCCCGGTAGTGCACATGGAGTTCGGCCAGCCCTCGACGCCCGCACCCGCCGCGGCGCTGGCCGCGGTGCGCGCGGCGCTCGACCGCGACCCGCCCGGCTACTGGGAAAGCGAACCGCTGCGCGCACGCATCGCCCGCCACTACGGCGAACGCTACGGCGTGGACGTCGATCCCGACCGCATCATCCTCACCTGCGGCGCCTCGCCCGCGTTGCTGCTGGCCCTGCTGGCGCGCTTCGAGGCCGGCGACCGCATCGCCTTCGCCCGGCCAGGCTACGTCGCCTACCGCAACACCACACGCGCCGCACGCCTGGAGCCGGTCGAAATCGGCTGCGGGCCCGGGACGCGCTACCAGCTCTCGGCGGCCGCGATCGCGGCGCTGGACCCCGCGCCCGCCGGCGTCATCCTGGCCAGCCCGGCCAATCCCACCGGCACGATCATCCCGGGCGACGAACTCGCGGCGATCGCCGACGTGTGCCGCGAACGCGGCATCGTGCTGCTCTCCGACGAGATCTACCACGGCCTGCATCACACCCAACCGGCGCATTCGATCCTCGAGTACGCGCCCGACGCACTGGTGGTGAACAGCTTCTCCAAGTACTACAGCATGGTGGACTGGCGCCTGGGCTGGCTGCTGGTGCCGCCCGGCCTGGTGGACACCGCGCGCGCCCATGCCGGCAACCTGTTCCTGACCCCGCCCTCGCCCAGCCAGCAGGCGGCGCTGGTGGCGATGGACTGCACGGACGAGCTCGAAGCGCACCGCGCCACGTACGCGCGCAACCGCGCCCTGCTGCTTGATGCATTGCCGGCGCTGGGGCTGGAACGCATCGCGCCGCCCGACGGCGCGTTCTACCTCTGGGCGGACGTCGGCCACCTCACCAGCGACAGCCTCGGCTTCTGCACCCGCATGCTGGAGCAGACCGGCGTGGCACTGGCGCCGGGCGTGGACTTCGATCCCGTCGACGGCCACCGCTACATCCGATTCAGCTTCGCGCCGGCCACGGCCCACGTCGAGGAGGCGCTGCGCAGGCTCGCGCCCTGGTTCGCCGCCCAACCACGCATCGGCTGAGCGCGCGCGACCTCAGACGTTGGCCGCGTCCGGCGGCAGGCTGGTGGCCAGCGCCGCCGCGCCCCCCGCGTCCTGCGTCGCGCCCGGGCAATGCGCCTGGAGGGTGTACGCCGTCATCGACAGCGAGCCGTAGCTGTAACCCTCGACCAGCGTCTTCGCCGGACGCTCCGCCGCGGCCGCCATCCCGGCCAGGTACAGCAGCGGCAGGAAGTGGTCGGTGACCGGCACCGCGGCGCGATAGTCCGGGTGCGCCGCCAGCGACGCCGCCTCGTGCGGCGTCTCGCGCATCAGCTGGCGCGCGCGCTCGTCGAAGCGGCGGGCCCAGTCGAAGCCATCGTCCGGCCGGTTCCAGTCGATCGCGCGCAGGTTGTGGACGACGTTGCCGCTGCCCACCACCAGGATCCCGCGCTCGCGCAGCGCGGACAGCTTCGCGCCGAGCTCGACGTGCCAGTCGAGCGGCTTGCGGGTGTCGAGCGAGAGCTGCACGACCGGGATGTCGGCCTGCGGGAAGGCGTGCACCAGCACCGACCAGGTGCCGTGGTCCAGGCCCCAGCCATCGAGGTCGGCGCCGACCCGGTCGGGCCTGGCCAGGTCGGCCACCTCCTCCACCAGCTCCGGCAGGCCCGGCGCCGGGTACTGCACGGCGAACAGCTCGGGCGGGAAGCCGTAGAAGTCGTGGATCGTGCGCGGGCGCGGCATCGCGGTGACGGCCAGCGCCGGCACGTACCAGTGCGCCGAGATCGCCAGGATCGCGCGCGGCCGCGGCACCGAGGCGCCGAACGCGCGCCAGGCCTGCGTGTAGCGATTGCGCTCGAGCGCGTTCATCGGGGAGCCGTGGCCGAGGAAGGCAGCCGGCATCAGGGGCGTGGACATGGTGCGCTCCGCCGGGCGTGGTCGCGGCCACTCTAGCAACCGGGCAGGCGCGCGGCGTGGACGGCGGCCGAACGCACCGGCGCGGGCGCCGGACCGCGGTGCGCCGGGTGCCGCCCGCCCGCTACACTCCGGGCCAGCCCTCGGAGGACGCATGGCGCACGAGACCGGGCACGACGGGCCCAACCACCATTCGCAGTTCGACCTGCTGCGCCAGCGCCGCTTCCTGCCGTACTTCACCGTGCAGGCGCTGGGCGCGTTCAACGACAACGTCTACCGCCAGGCGATCATCGGCCTGCTCGGCGCCATGGCCGTCGCCGGCACGATCTCGACCGGATCGCGCGCGCTCTACACCCAGCTCGCGCCGGCGATCTTCATCCTGCCCTACTTCCTGTTCTCGGCCACCGCCGGCCAGATCGCGGAGAAGCTGGAGAAGCAGCGCCTGATCGTGATCACCACGACGATGGAGATCGCGATCATGTCGCTGGCCGCGGTCGGCTTCGTCCTGCAGAACATGCCGCTGCTGCTGGTGGCGCTGTTCTGCACCGGCCTGCAGTCCACGCTGTTCGGCCCGGTGAAGTATTCGATCCTGCCCTCGGTGCTCGCGCCCGAGGAACTGACCGGCGGCAACGGCCTGGTCGAGATGGGCACCTCGATCTCGATCCTGCTGGGCATGGTCGCGGGCGGTTCGATCTTCCTGCTCGCCGGCGCGTCGGGGCCCTACGTGGCCGCGGCGGCGATCATCCTGCTGGCCGTGGCCGGCAACCTGGTCGCGCGCAGGATCCCGCCCGTGCCGGCCGGCGACCCGGCGCTGCGGATCGACTGGAACGTGGCCCGCCAGTCCTGGCGGATCTGGAAGCTCACCCGGCGCCAGCCGGCGGTGCGCAACGCGGTGCTGGGCGTGTCCTGGTTCTGGTTCATCGGCACCGTGCTCACCGCGCAGCTGCCGATGTACGCCGAGGCCAACCTCGGCGGCACCCAGGCGCTGTACATCTTCGCGCTGGCCCTGTTCTCGATCGGCGTGGGCGTGGGTTCGCTGCTGTGCGAGAAGCTCTCCGGGCGCACGGTGGAGATCGGCCTGGTGCCGCTGGGCGCGCTGGGCGTGAGCGCCTTCATGCTCGACCTGTACTTCGCCCGCCCCGGCGCGGCGCTGGCGGCGGGGCTGTCGGTGCGCGGGTTCCTGGACGCGCCGGGCAGCTGGCGGATCGTCGCCGACCTCACCGGCATCGGCATGTTCACCGGTTTCTTCGTGGTGCCGCTGTTCGCGCTGATCCAGAGCCGCACGCCGCGGGACGAGCTGGCGCGGGTGATCGCCGGCATGAACATCCAGAACTCGCTGTTCATCGTCGCCGCGGCCCTGATCGGCATCGCGGTGCAGCAGCTGCTGGGCTGGAGCATCCCGCAGCTGTTCCTGGCGCTGGCGATCGCCAACGCCCTGGTCGCGATCTGGATCTTCAGCATCGTGCCCGAGTTCGCGATGCGCTTCGTCAGCTGGCTGATGGTGCGCGCGCTGTACCGGCTGGAGCTGCACGGGATCGAGAAGCACGTGCCCGACGAGGGCCCGGCGCTGATCGTGTGCAACCACGTCAGCTACATGGACGCGCTGATCCTCGCCGCGACCATCCCGCGCCCGGTGCGGTTCGTGATGTACCACCGCATCTTCGAGGTGCCGGTGATGCGCTGGATCTTCCGCACCGCCCGCGCGATCCCGATCGCCGGCGCGCGCGAGGACCCGGCGCTGATGGAGCGCGCCTTCGACGCGATCGACGCGGCGCTGGCCGAAGGCGAGATCGTCGGCATCTTCCCCGAAGGCGCGCTGACGAAGGACGGCGACATCGCGCCGTTCAAGCCGGGCGTGGAGCGGATCGTGCGGCGCGCGGCCGAGGCCGGGCGTCCGGTGCCGGTGGTACCGATGGCCCTGTGCGGGATGTGGGCCAGCATGTGGAGCCGGCGCGATTCGCGGCTGGGGCGGATGCGGGTGCCGCGGCGCTTCCGCGCGCACGTGGTGGTGGTCGCGGACGCGCCGGTCACCGACCCGGGCGTCACCGCGCAGCAGCTGGAGGCGAAGGTGCGCGCGCTGCGCGGCGACCGGCCCTGAGCGCGGCGTCCTCGCTCAGCTGACCCACCCGGCGATCACGAACAGCGCGATCACCGCCAGCCACAGCAGCAGGCTGCGCCAGACCAGGCTCATCGCGTCGCGAAGTTCCGGCAGCGGCCCGAGTTCGAGCACCAGCGCGCTGCCGGGCGGCACGCCGGCCTCGGCATATTCCTCGGCCTCGTCGGCGATCTCGCTGCGCACGCTGGCGCGCACGGCGGCGGCGACGAAGCCGGTGTCCAGGCGCAGGTCGGCGCCGCCGGCCTCCTTCCAGGCCCCGAGTACCACGTCGAAGTTGCCCACCAGCGCCAGCGACAGGGTGACCAGCTGCGCCGCAGGCCAGTCCAGCGCCGCCAGCAGCGCGCGCGCGCCATGCACCATCGGCGGCGGCAGGCGGGTCGATACGCGGTCCTCGGCCGCGACCGCGGCCAGGCGGTACAGCAACGCCCCGACCGCGCCCAGCACCAGGAACCACAGCAGTACGCCGAACCAGCGCCGCAGCGCCGCATCCGCCACCGCGCCCACCAGCGCCGGGGGGTGCAGGCTGGCCTGGTCGCGCCGGTGCTCCGGCCACAGCGCGGCGGCGGCGGCGCGGCGACCGTCGCCGTCCGCGGCCTCGACGATATCGTCGACGTCGCGATCCAGGTCGCGCGGCCCCCAGGCATGGAACAGCACGACCACCGCGAACAGCAGCCCCGGCAGCCCGAACAGCACGCCGTCCAGCAGCCATTGCAGCAGCGCCACCAGCAGCAGCGGCGGGAGCAGGGCCAGGGCGATGCCCCAGCGACTGCCGAACGCGCCATCCTCGCCCAGTCGCGCGTGCAGCCAGTCCAGCCAGCCCTCGAACCAGCCGTAATGGCGCAGGGTGGCGGTCAGGTCGCGGGCCAGGTGTCCCAGCACCAGCGCCACGACGACCGCGAGCAGGGTGGCGAACATGGGCCGATTCTAGGGCCCGCGGGGCGCCGGCGGCGAACCGGGCGTTGCCGGACTCAGGCGGACGCGCCGCCGCGGTACCAGGCCTCGACCAGCCAGCGCGAGATCGACAGCCGCGGCGACAGCAGCAACCCCTGTCCGCCGGTGCGTCCTTCGAGCGCGTCGCCCACCTCCTCGCGGGTGAACCAGCGCGCGTCCTCCAGCTCCTCGTCGCTCGGGCGCGGCACGTCCGGCTCGGCGTCGGCGATGAAGCCCAGCATCAGCGAGGACGGGAACGGCCACGGCTGCGAGGCGAGATAACGGCAGCGGCGCACCCGCACCGCGGATTCCTCGAACACCTCGCGCACCACGGTCTGCTCGAGGGTTTCGCCGGGCTCGACGAAACCGGCCAGGGTCGAATAGCGGCGCGGCGGCCAGTCCGCCTGGCGGCCGAGCAGCAGGCGCTCGCCGTCGGTGACCGCGACGATCACCGCCGGATCGGTGCGCGGATAGTGCTCGCTGGCGCAGCCGTCGCAGCGGCCGAGCCAGCCCGCGCGCTCGAAGCGGAGCTGCGTGCCGCAGGCGCCGCAGTAACGATGCCGCGCGCGCCAGTGCAGCACCGCGCGCGCCTGGGCGAAGGCCGTCGCCTCGCGCACCGGCCAGCTGGCGGCGGCGGTACGCAGGTCCACGCGCGGCGTCCCGGGATCCGTGCCCGGGTCGGGTGCGGCGAACCAGGCCCGGCCGCCGTCCATGCCCAGCAGCACGGCCTCGGCCCGCAGCGCCGGATGGTCGCCGCCGCGTTCGTCCACGGGCGTGCCGCCGTCGCCGCACAGCGCGCGGCCCTCGGCATCGAGCCGCAGCAGGCGCGCGTCCGGCCACAGCGCGGCCAGGCGGTCGGATTGCGTGCGCAGGAACTCGACGCGGTCGAGCGCGCCTTCGACGAAGGCGAAGCCCGGCGGTGCGTCGGCCATGGCGGTCAGACGGTGAACGACGACCCGCAGCCGCAGGTCGAGCGGGCGTTCGGGTTGCGGATCGTGAACTGGGCGCCGTGCAGGCTCTCGGTGTAGTCCACCGTCGCGCCCATCAGGTACTGCAGGCTGAGCGGATCGACCACCAGGGTGACGCCGTCGGTGGTCACGGCCAGGTCGTCCTCGGCCTGCTGCTCGTCGAACTCGAAGCCGTACTGGAAGCCCGAGCAGCCGCCGCCCTGGATGTAGACGCGCAGCTTGAGCGCCGGATTGCCTTCCTCGGCGATCAGTTCACGGACCTTGCCGGCCGCCGCCGGGGTGAACTCCAGCGGGCGCTGCAGCGAAAGGTAGTCTGGTGCGGGCGAGGACATGTCGATCAGGATGGGGCGCGGGCGGCGCGACTTCAAGCGCCGCGCCGGCACGCTGCGTTCATTCCCCCGCCTGCGCCGGCGCCCTGGCGGCCTCGTCCCAGGCCAGGGTCTTCTCCACCGGCGCGCCCGAGGACGGCGCGAGTCGCGCCACCACCCGCAGCGGCTTGAAGCCCGGCGGCAGCACCACCTCGCCCTCGAGCTGCTGGAAGTACTTGAACGAGTACTCCACGCCCTCGGCATCGGGCTGCTGGCGCAGGGCGGCCCAGTCCAGCCGCTCCAGGCGGCCGTCGCGGGTGCCTTCCACGGCCAGGGTCAGCCGGCCGCTGCTCACCGAACCGCGGTTCAGGTTCTGGGTCAGGGTCACGGTGTACTGCCAGGCCTGGCCGCCGCGCGGGACCAGTGCCAGCTCGTGCACGGCCAGGCCGCGCCGCTGCGCGGTCGAGCCGACGAAGCGCTCGTAGAACGCAATGTCCGCGCGCAGCGCCGAGATCTCCTCCTCCCGCTCGGCCAGGGCGCCCTGCAGGTCGCGGTTGGCGTCGCGGCTGATCTGGTCCGAGCGCGACAGGGTGGCGACTTCCTGCTCGAGCGCCTCGATCCGCGCCTGCGCGCTGGCCAGGTCGGTGACGCCGCCCGGGGACGGCCTGGCGACCGTGGCCCACACGCCCCACAGGCCGAACCCGAGCGCGGCCACGAACACCGCCACCACCGCATAGCCCGCCGGCGAGGACGGCACCATCTCGGCGGGCGCGGGGGACTGCGCGGCGGGGCCAGTGGGCTGGTCGCCCTCCTGGCTGGGAGTCGGCTCCGTCATCGTTCCGGTATAGCGACGCCCGCGCACCTGCGTCAAGGCGCACCCTGCTCCTATACTCGGGCGCAGACGCGACCGCCGGCTGCGGTCCGCGAGGAGTCCCGATGACCGATGCCCACCTGTTCGCCATCGGCGTGCTGCTCGCCTGGCTGGCGGGCATCCGCGCCTACCTGACCGTGTTCGGGGTCGGCCTGGCCGGGGTGCTGGGCTGGCTGGACCTGCCGCCGGCGCTGGAGGCGACCACCTCGCCCTGGGTCCTGGGCGTGTCCGGCGCGCTGGCGCTGGCCGAGTTCCTCGCCGACAAGATCCCGGGCGTGGACTCGGCCTGGGACCTGCTGCAGACCCTGGCCCGGATCCCGGCCGGCGCCTTCCTCGCCGCCGCCGCGCTCTCGCCCGACGGCGAACTCGGGGCCGGCATGCTGGCGACCGGCGCCGGCGTGGCGCTGGCCAGCCACGCGGTCAAGGCCGGCTCGCGCGCCCTGCTCAACACCTCGCCCGAGCCGGTGAGCAACTGGACCGCCTCGGCCACCGAGGACGTGGTGGTGGTCGGCGCGCTGGGCCTGATGTGGACCTGGCCGTGGCTGGTGCTGGGCGTGGTGGTCACCCTGGGCGTCGGCCTGCTGCTACTGCTCTGGTGGGCCTGGCGGCGCCTGTTCCGGCGCGCGCCGCGACCGGCGTCCACCTGAGCCGGCGGTCACAGTTCAGGCCCAGCGCGCGGACCAGTGGCGCGCTGGCGGCGCCGACCTGCCGTGGCCACCGCGCCGGGTTCGGCGATAATGCGAGGCTCCAGGGGGAAACGCAGGTATGAATCGCGTGGCTGCGCAGGCAGGCTCACCGCCCGATCGTCCGCCGTGCCACGCGCGCGCGGTTGCCCGTGTTCGTGCTTTCCGGCAAGGTTCCCGCGGTGTCTGACGCCGACAATCGCCAACGCGCGGAATTCCCGCCCGCCGGATACTGGCGCCGCTGGTGCGGGGATGCCGCGCCGCCGGAGCTGCCGTGCGTGGAGAGCCCCGACGCGTCCGCCGCCCCGCCGCCCCAGCCTGCCGCAAGGCCGGCCCCCGAGGCCGGGCCGTGGCGGGGCCTGGTCGTCGAGGACGACCCCAGCCAGGCCCTGTTCGCCGAGAGCGTGCTGACCGGCGCCGGCATGCAGGTCCAGGTGGTGTCGGTCACCAGCGAGGTGATGGGCGCGCTCGAGCAGCTGCGCCCCGACCTGGTGCTGATGGACCTGCACATGCCCGGCCTGGACGGCGCCGAACTGACCTCGCTGATCCGCGCCCGGCCCGATTTCGCCTCCACCCCGATCGTGTTCCTGACCGGCGACGAGGATCCCGAGCGCCGCTTCGAGGCGCTGGAACTGGGCGCCGACGACTTCCTGCGCAAGCCGGTGCGGCCCAAGCACCTGGTCTCGGCGGTGCAGACCCGGATCGTGCGCGCGCGCGCCCTGCAGGCGCCGGCGGGCGCCACCCAGCGGCATCCGGCCACCGGCCTGCACACCCGGCCGCAGATGCTGCAGCTGCTCAACGCCAGCGTGCCCGGCGCCACCGACGGTGCGGTGTTCTTCGTCGAGATCGCGGGCGTGGCCGCGCTGCGCGACCGGTTCGGCTACGCCTCGCTGGAAACCCTGCTGACCGACGCCGGCCGGCGCGTGGGCGAGATCGCCGGCGGGCATCCGGCCGCGCGGCTCAACGACAACACCTTCCTGGTGCTGGCGTCCGGGCTCGCGTCCGGCCAGCTGGCGCCTTTCGCCCGCCAGCTGCGCGACGGACTGGGGGGGCACACGTTCAACGTCGGCGAGGAGAAGCTGCGCCTGCGCGCGGTCGTCGGCTTCGCCGACCTCGCCCTGGGCTTCGACGATCCCGGCGACGCGCTGGCCGCGGCCGAGGAGGCGCTGCGCGGCGCGCGCAGCCACGCCCACGGCATCGCCGCCTGGGAGCGGCCGGTGCCGGTCGAGGACCAGGCCCTGGCGGCCCTGGCCCAGGAGCTGCGCGACGCGCTCGCCTCGGGCCGGCTGCAGACCGCGTTCCAGCCGATCGTCGCCGTCGCCGGCGGCAACGAGGCCCAGTTCCAGGTGCTGCTGCGGATGCGCGACGGCAAGGGCACCGAGCACACCGCCGGCCAGGTGCTGGCCGCCGCCGCGCGCATCGGCGCCACCGCCGACGTCGACCGCCGGGTACTGGAGATCGCGATCGGCGCCCTGCACCGGCAGAAGCAGGAGAACCGCGCGCTGCGCCTGTTCGTGACCCAGGCCCCGACCACGCTCGCCCAGCAGGGTCACGCGCAGTGGCTGCTGCATTCGCTGGCCGAAGCCGGCGTCGACGGCAACTCGCTGGTGATCGACGTGCGCCAGGAGGACGCGCTGGTGCACGCGCTGTCGCTGCAGGAGTTCTGCCGCGAGATGGTCGCGGCCGGCGTCCAGCTGTGCCTGAGCCAGTACAGCTACAGCCCCGAATCCAACGCCCTGCTCGGCCAGCTCCCGCTCGGATACGTGCGCCTGTCGGCGCGCTACTCCAGCCAGCTGCACGAGGCGGCGGTGCGCGACGAGATGCGCAGCGCGATCGACCATGCGCACCGGCTCGGGCTGCAGGTCATCGGCCAGCAGGTGGAGGACGCGCAGTCGGCGGCCACGCTGTGGATGACCGGCGTCGACTTCATCCAGGGCAACCTGGTGCAGCGGCCCGCGGGCGAGCTCGAATTCGACTTCCACAACTCGGTCCTGTAGGGACGCACGCTGATGGGGATGATCAGCACCAGACAGCCATCCAGCGCGATGCTGCGATGGTTCACCCTCGGTGCCGCCGGCGGCGCCGTGGTGACCATGGCGCTGCATGCGCTGGGCATGGACGGCCCGTGGCTCGGCATCGCCCTGGTGATGGCGCTGCTGGCGGCCTTCGCCGCGCTCGCGGTCTTCTACAACATCCGGGTCCGCGAACGGGAACTGGCCGAGGCGCAGGAGCGCGCGCTGCGCGACGAGCAGCTGCTGGGCGAGCTGCAGCGCGAGCTCGAGCGTCACGCCCAGCTCGAGCAGGAGCTGCGCCTGGCCAAGCAGGCGGCGGAGTCGGCGGTGATGGCCAAGGGCGAGTTCCTGGCCACGATGAGCCACGAGATCCGCACCCCGCTCAACGGCATCGTGCCGATGCTCGACCTGCTGATGCACGCCAGGCTGGCGCCGGACCACGCCGAGCTGGTGCGCACCGCCTACATGTCGTCGCAGCAGATGCTGCGGATCGTCGACGACATCCTCGACTATTCCAAGCTCGAGGCCGACAAGCTCGAGCTCGAGACCACCGCGTTCAACCTGCGCGAGCTGCTCGAGGGCGTGATGCAGCTGATGGAGCGCCCCGCGCAGAGCAAGGGCCTGCGCCTGCACATGCAGATCGACCCGGGCGTGCGCCTGCCGGTGCGCGGCGACCCGGTGCGCCTGCGCCAGGTGCTGGGCAACCTGGTCAGCAACGCGGTCAAGTTCACCGAGCGCGGCTCGGTCACGGTGTCGCTGCGCAAGTTCGGCGAGACGCCCTCCCAGCACCAGCTGCGCTTCGAGGTCCGCGACACCGGCATCGGCATCTCCCAGGCCGCGCAGTCGCGCCTGTTCCAGGCCTTCAGCCAGGCCGACGCCTCGACCACGCGCCTGTACGGCGGCACCGGCCTGGGGCTGGCGATCTCCAAGCGCATCGTCGACCTGATGGGCGGACGCATCGGGGTCGAGTCCGAACCGGGCCACGGCGCGACCTTCTGGTTCGAGATCCCGCTGCTCAAGGTCCAGGGCGACATGCAGGTCGAGGACCGCACCGTGCAGCAGGGCGGGCGCCTGCTGCTGCTCAGCGCCGACCCGCGCCTGCGCCTGCGCCTGAGCATGCTGCTGCCCAACTGGGGCCTGCGCGTGACCTCGGTGGAGACCACCCAGGAAGCGCTCGACCGCCTGCGCAACGCCGCCAACCAGGGGCCGCCGTGGGCCTATTCGATCGTGCTCGCCGACCTGGCCGGGATGCGCAACACCGCGCTCGCGCTGTACCGCAACATCGGCCGCCAGAGCGTGTACGGCGACCTGCGCCTGGTGTGCCTCTACGGGGATGATCCGGTGCCAGACGAGCTCCAGCGCAGCGTGACCCTGCTCAGCCGCCAGGCGCCCGATCCCGACCTGCGCGCAGCCCTGTTCGAATCCTCCGGCGACGCGTCCGGCGACGAACCGGCGGCCGGCGACGAGGCGCCCGCCGAGGCCGCGCCGGCCGCCGCACCCGCGCCGCAGCCGGAAGGCTTCAGCGCGCGCAAGCCGCGGGTGCTGCTGGTCGAGGACAACCCGGTCAACCTGATGGTGGGCCAGCGCCTGCTCGGCGTGCTCGGCATCACCTGCGACACCGCCAGCAACGGCGAGGCCGCGCTGCTGCGCATGTCGGCCTCGCGCTACGACATCGTGCTGATGGACTGCCAGATGCCGGTGATGGACGGCTACACGGCCACCCAGCGCTGGCGCGAGACCGAGGCGGCCAACGGCGACGGGCGCCGCCTGCCGATCATCGCCATGACCGCCAACGCCATGGCCGGCGACCGCCAGAAGTGCCTGGACGCGGGCATGGACGACTACCTGCCCAAGCCGGTCACCCGCAGCGAACTCGAACGCTGCCTGCACCGCTGGTGGGATCCGGACCAGATCCCGGTGCCACCGGAGTTCGCCGACCTGGCCGGACGGCCGGCCGGTGCGGACGCCATCGACGCGCCGACCTCGACCTCGCTCGACCCGCAGCTGCTGGGCCTGCCGACCGCGGAGGCCAGAAGCGATGCGCCGGACCGCGACGCAGCCCCCGCCGCGGCCACTGCGGCAGCCGTCGCGCCGGCGCCACCACCCACCCCCGCCATGCCACCCGATACCGCGGCGCCCGACGCCGCCCCGCCCGCACCCGCTGTCGCCCGACCCACGCCGGCGCCACGGCCCGCCCGCACCGGCACGGCCCAGCCCGCGGGCGCCGACGGCCGGATCGAGCCGGTGGTGCCGGCGTCGTGGGCCGGCGCGCCGAAGCCGGCGCCGGCCCCGGCCGCGCCTGCCGCCCCCGCGCCGCGCCCGGCCATCCTGCCGGCCACGCCCGCCCGGGCGCCTGGCGGGTCCCCATCCAATGCGCCCGCCGCGCCCGTGCGCGCGGCCGCGCCACCGGTTCCCCCGACACCACCACCACCGGCGTCCCCGCCCCCGGCGCCTGCTTCCGGAGCCGCCACCATGCAGCCTGCCGCACCATCGGAGCCGCCCAGGCGTCCGCTGGCCCCGGTGCTCGACGCCAGCGTCCTCGACGACCTGGAATCGATGCTGGGGGAAGAAGTGGACCGCCTCGTCGATGTCTTCCTCGAAGACAGCCCGCGCCTGATCCGGGCGCTCGAACGCGCCGCCGCCGGTCCCGACTACGACGCCCTGCGCGACGCCGCGCACTCGCTCAAGTCGTCGAGCGCCAACCTCGGGGCGCTGTCGCTGTCGGCGGCGGCCAAGCGCGTGGAGCTGGCCGCGCGCGAGCGTTCGCTCGAACGCCCGGCGGTGGCGGTGGCGCTGATCTCCAACGAGTTCGCCCGCGCCCGCCAGCAGCTGCTGGCCCGCCGCGACGCGCGCGCGCGCGGATGAGCCGGGGCGCGCCCGCGTGCGCGGGCGCGTCGCGGCTCAGTCGTCGAGCTTGCTCTGCAGGTAGTTCTGCACGCCGATGCGTTCGACCAGGTCGAGCTGGGTCTCCAGCCAGTCCACGTGCTCTTCCTCGTTCTCGAGGATGTCGGCGAAGAGCTTGCGGCTGACGTAGTCGCCGACCGATTCGCAGTGCGCGATCGCCTCGCGCAACGGCGGGATGCCTTCGAGCTCCAGGGCCAGGTCGCAACGCAGGATCTCGACCGGGTCCTCGCCGATCTTCAGCTTGCCCAGGGCCTGGAAGTTGGGCAGTCCCTCGAGGAACAGGATGCGCTCGGACAGCATGTCCGCGTGCTTCATCTCGTCGATCGATTCCTCGTATTCGTGCTTGGCCAGCTCCTCCAGGCCCCAGTTCTTCAGCATCTTGGCGTGCAGGAAGTACTGGTTGATCGCGGTCAGCTCGTTGTAGAGCGCCTTGTTGAGATAGCGGATGACCTCGGCGTCGCCCTTCATGGCCTGGCTCCGTGCGTGGAACGGGGACGCACCACTCTAGCGCCACGCCCGTGGACATGGCGGAACACGAATCGGGTGCATTTGTATCCGCGCCCGGGGAGGCCCGGAACGGGACGCAGGATCAGGCGGCGCGCTGGAGGACCGGAAGCGCGACCACGCCGGCGGCGGCCGGCCGGTAGGCCTCGAGCAGGGCGCCGGCGGTCTCCATGCAGGTGCCGCAGCAGGCACCGACGCCGGTGCGCATGGTCAGTTCGGACAACGACCCGCAGCCTGCCTCGGCGGCAGCACGGATGTCGTGGTCGGTGATCCCGTTGCAGATGCAGACGTACAAGGGGCGGGTCCGGTCTCGGTGCGGGCGGCTATTGCGCCACAACATGAGAATGAGTGTCAACAAGACCTTTTGTCCCATTCGGCCGGTCGGGCCGTGCGGGACGGGTCGGGCTTGTGGATCAACGACTTGCGGCGTTCAGCCGGTTCAGGCGTTCACTCGGCCTGGTCGCGGGCAGGCGACGGGCGACGCCCGCTCCCGCCCCGGCGTCGGCGCCGGTGGCCGCGCTCGAGCAGTTCGGCGCTGGCCGCCGGGATCGCCTGCGGACCGGCGATCTGGCGCGCGAACGGCGCCAGGTGCCGCAGCGCACTGGCGTAGACGCCACGCTTGAACGTCACCACGTGGTTCACCGGATACCAGAAGTCCACCCAGCGCCAGTGGTCGAACTCCGGCTTGGGGGTGAGGTCCAGGCGCAGGTCGCTTTCCTGGCCGGTGAACTGGAGCAGGTACCAGACCTGCTTCTGGCCGATGCACACCACCTTGTCGTTGCGGCGGATGGCGTTGCGCGGCAGCCGGTAGCGCAGCCAGCCCGGGGTCACGCCGAGCACGGCCACGTGTTCGGGCAGCAGGCCGGTTTCCTCGCGCAGCTCGCGGTACATCGCCTCGAGCGGCGTCTCGTCGCTGTTCATCCCGCCCTGCGGGAACTGCCAGCCGTCGCGGCGCACCCGTCGCGCCCAGAACACGCGTCCGTCCGGATGCATCAGCACGATGCCCACGTTGGGGCGGTATCCGTCCGGATCGATCACGATGCGGACTCCAGAAATGCACTGCGTCCGACTCTGCCACGGCCGCGCGCAAAGTGCCAACCCGGTCGCGCGCGCCGCGGCCGGCGTTGACGCGAGGGGGGCTCGTGCCGACAATAGCCGGCTCGCCGCCATGCGCGCGCGACCGACCTGGCTATGTAGCTCAGCCGGTTAGAGCACAGCACTCATAATGCTGGGGTCGGTGGTTCGAGTCCACCCATAGCCACCAGATTCCTCGCGGAATCAGGATCTTGCCAGGATCCCCGCAAGAACCCGCCGGAAGGCGGGTTCCCGCTGTCCGGGCCCGGCGACGCGCTCAACGGAACTCGAACAGTTCGTGCTGGAGCCGGTTCTCCGGCACGCCCGACTCGCGCATCACGGCGCGCACCGCGCCCAGCAGCCCCCTCGGCCCGCAGAACCGGACCCGGACCCCCGCCGGACCCGCGTTCGCCACCAGCTGCGCGAACCGGTGGCGGAAACGGGTGTCGCCCGGTCCGCCCGCCACCTCGACCAGTTCGACGCCGCGGCTGCGCGCCAGCCCGGGCAGGTCGACGCCCGCCGGGAGTTCGCGGCCGGGGGTGAAGAAGTGGAAGAAGGTCACCCGCTCGAGCCCACGCGCGTCGGGATCCTGGAGCCAGGCGAGGAAGGGCGTCACCCCGACCCCGCCGGCGATCCAGATGTCCGTCCCGTCCTCCGGTGCGCGCGTGAAGCGGCCGAACGGCGCGTACACCCGGGCCACCAGGCCGGGGCGCGCCTCGGCGACCAGCCGTGCGGTGTAGTCGCCCGAGGCGCGCACCATGAACGCGATGCTGCCGTCGGACTGCTGGGCGCTGGCGATGGTGAACGGATGCGGCTCGCGCAGTCCCTCGTGCTCGAACGACAGGAACGCGAACTGGCCGGGCCGGAACGGGAGCGGCCGCCGCTCCGGCGCGAGCCGCAGGTACACGGCGGTCCCGCTCGAGGCCACGGCGAGCAGCCGGTACGTGGCATGCCGCGACAGCGCCGGGTACAGCAACAGCTTCCAGGCCGCAGCCACCACCGCCAGGCCTGACAGCCCCGCCAGCCAGCCGCCGGCCGGGCTGGCCAGCGCCACCGGCGACTTGATGCTGAGCCAGTGCGCGACCACCACCAGGAACAGCGGCCCGGACAGCTTGTGCCACCAGCGCCAGGTGCGGTACGGGATCTTCCGGTCGAGCGCCAGCAGCACGATCACCATCAGCGCCACGAATGCCGCCTGGCGCACGAACCGCGTCGCCGGCCCGGGCAGCTGCACGATGGGCGCGACCTCCCAGCCCGGTGCGCCCGCCTTGAACAGCAGGTGCACCGAAGCGAAGACCAGGGCCCACACACCCAGCCACTTGTGGGTCTCGTACACGCGGTCGAGCCCGCCGAACAGCGACTCGACCGGCTTCCAGCGCGCGCCCAGCACCGCGGCCAGCGCCATCAGCGACACCGCGACCATGCCCGAGCCCAGACTGAGCAGCGCGGTGGTCGGCCAGCCGTCCGCAGGCACCGTCGAGGCGGCGAGCACGAATCCCGCGAGGGCCACGGGCACGATCAGGGACAGCGGACCAAGTCGCACGACGCCTCCACCGGGCGGGACGGACGCGCGCATCCTCGTCCCGCGCCTGCCGGCGCCGCCATGATCCGGATCAACGCCGCGGGTGCGACGCCGGCGGCGGAGCCGCTAGTCTGGCCGCCCCGCCACGCCGCTGGTCCGACCGACGCCCATGCCCGTTCCGCCGCCCCCGACGCCCTGGTCCCGCTTGACACTGGCGGGGATCGGCCTCTTCCTCGCCACGGCCGTGGGCCTGCACCTGCTGCGCCCCGACCTCGACCCGGTCCGGCACCCGCTGAGCTTCTACCTGGTCGGCCCCTGGGGCGGCGTGCTGCAGGCGGCCTACGTCGCCCTGGCCCTGTCGATGCTGGCGCTGGCCTGGGGCGTGTACCGCGCGCTGCCGGCGACGGCGCGCAGCGCGGCGCCGCTGCTGGCGTTCTGCCTCGCCGGCGCGTCGCTGTGCGTGACCGCGTTCGCGCACACCGACCCGCCCGGCGGCGAGCGCACGCTGGAGGGGCTGGTCCACGGCATCAGCGCCCAGGGCGCGTTCCTGTTCGCCACGACCGGACTGGTCCTGCAGGCCCTGCGGCTGCGCCTGGACCCACGCTGGCGGGCGGCCGCGCGCTGGCTGCTGCCCTGGGCCCTGGCCTGCTTCGCGGCGGTGTGGGTGCTGGCCGTGTGGCGGGACCTGCCGCGTGGCCTCGCCCAGAAGGCGGTGGTCGCGATGATCGTCGCCTGGCTGGGCAGCGTGGCATGGCTGGCGCCTGCGCAATCGCGCGCGCGCAACGCCGCAACGCGACGAGAACATTAAGACCGCGTGATGACGCGGATGCGATCGTCCACAGACCAAACCAGCGGTTTTTCGCGCATTGCAAGCGGTTTTTTGTGGACCGCATCACTGTCCGACGGATGAACCGGGCACCAAAACGGGCGATTCAGCTTGCAGTTACCTCGGCGCGATCAAGAATCCTCGCCGGGGGATCCAAGGAAAGAAAGACGTCCAGGACGCCGACCATCGGGTGGCGGGGCCAGCCCTGTCCCGTGGCCGGACTCCTGTCCCTGTTCCGACACCATCCCCCGGTAGCCCCTGTCCATGACCCCAGTTCCCGCTTCCCCTGCCCGGAATGGATTCCGGTCGGGCCTTGCTTTCATCGCCGCCCTGCTCCTGTCCGCATGCGGCGCCCAGCTGCCGGCCTCCCAGGCCGAGCTGGAAAAGGCCGCCGGGGAGGCGTCCGACGCCATCCCCGCCGCCCAGGCTCCCCGCGCCACCGCCGCCGCCACGACCAAGGCGGTGACCGTGCAGAACCCGATCCTGTTCGTGACCCAGGTGCCGCTCGCCGGCGACCCCTTCTCCAGCCGCATCTCGACCTTCGCCAACCACCTCCCGGAAGTCGACCTGGCTCCGCGCGGCGGCGACCTGATGATCCGCTACCCCGACGGCACCCTGCGCAACCTGACCAGGGAGGCGGGCTACGGGATGGACGGCCAGCAGACCGCGAATGCCATCGCCGTGCGTGAACCGACGGTGCACTGGAGCGGGACCAAGGCGGTCTTCAGCATGGTGGTCGGCGCGCCGACCTCGGTGTACGGCACCGACAACTCCAAGTGGCAGCTGTACGAGGTGACCGGCCTGGGCAAGGGCGAGACCGCGCGCATTACCAAGGTCCCGCACCAGCCGACCGGCTACAACAATCTCTCGCCGCTGTACGCGAGCGACGACCGGATCCTGTTCACCTCCGACCGCCCGCGCAACGGCCAGTCGCACCTGTATCCGCAGCTGGACGAGTACGAGAGCACGCCGACCACCACCGGTATCTACAGCCTCGATCCGGCCACCGGCGAGCTGCGCGTGCTCAATCATTCGCCCAGCGGCGTGTTCTCGCCGATCATCGACAGCTACGGCCGCGTGATCTTCACCCGCTGGGACCACCTGCAGCGCGACCAGCAGAACTATTCCACCTTCCAGCCGGTGACCTACGCGAGCGAGACCGCCAATGCGTCGCGGGCGTCCGACAATACCGAAACCTTCCCTGAGCCGCGCGAACGCTCGAACACGAACGCCTACGGCCAGGTCAACGGCTTCACCTACAACCTGTTCACGCCCTGGCAGATGAACCAGGACGGCACCGACGAGCTGACCCTCAACCACATCGGCCGCCACGAACTGTCGTTCAATTACCTGCAGCGCTCGTTCGCCGGCGACCGCGCCCTGGCGGATACCGTCAACACCTCGCTGATCGCGAACCGCACCGAAATCAACATCGACTCGGGGCTGTTCCACGTGCGCGAGGATCCGCGCAATCCGGGCATCTACTACGCCGTCCACGCGCGCGAGTTCGGCGAAGGCACCTCGGGCCGGATCGTGCGGATCACCGGTGCGCCGAACCTGACCGCGGACAAGATGACCATCACCGTGGTCTCCGCCGGCAGCGGCCGCTTCCGCAACCCGCTGCCGCTGTCCTCCGGCCAGTTCGTCGCGGCCTACACGCCGAGTTCGCAGTTCCAGCGCGGCATCGAGCTGCGCCTGCACCAGCTCGATACGGACAGCAGCGGCCGCTTCGTCGCCGGGGATCCGCTGACCCCGGGCATCCGCAAGTCGGTCCGCTGGTGGAACGGCAGCGACAGCACGCAGTCGTACGACGGCCTGCTCTGGGAACTCGACCCCGTGGAAGTGGTTGCGCGCCAGCGCCCGCCAGCGCCCACGGCACAGCTTGCCGCCCCCGAACGCGCGGTGCTGGGCGAGGAGCAGGTCAACGAGGCCGCCCTGCGCGAATGGATGAAGGCGCGCAACCTGGCGCTGGTGGTGGTGCGCAACCAGACCAGCCGCGACCGGACCGACCGCCAGCAGCCGTTCAACCTGCAGGTCCCGGGCGGCGTGAAGACCACCAACGGCACCGGCCAGCTGTATTCGATCTCGCACTTCCAGATCTTCCAGGGCAACCAGGTCCGGGCCTACAACGCGCACCAGCGCGGCCGCCGGGTGCTGGCGCAGCCGATGGCGGTGGACGCGAACCCGGCCAATCCGGGCGGGCCGAGGGGCAGCGTGGTGATCGCGCGCGACGGGTCCTCGGCCGCGTTCGTGCCGGCCAGCCAGGCGCTGACCTGGCAGACCACCGACCCCGGCGGCGAGGCGGTCGTGCGCGAGCGCGTGTGGGTGACGATGCAGCCGGGCGAGATCCGCACCTGCACCGGCTGCCACGGCGAGAACTCGGCCAACCAGGCCGGCAACGCGCCTTCGCAGAACAAGCCCGAGGCGCTGCGCGAGCTGCTGCGCCACTGGAAGCAGGGCGGGGGCGGCGACGGCGGCGGGAGCTCGGTGGCACGGCGTCGCAACGGGTCGAACCCGCTGTCGCCCGGCAAGTAACCGCGCGGCGCGGCGCGGCGCGCGACGCCGCGCCCCGCCACACCGCAGCGCGATTCAGGGCGCCGGCGACTCCGTCCCGGCGCCCTCGCCGTAACTGAGCCACAGGCTCGCGCTCTTGCGGTCGGAGAACACCTGCGCCTGCAGGCCCGAATCGATCGCCTGCAGCACGCAGTACTCGACGGTATCGAGCCCGTGCGGCCTGACGTGGGCGATGCGCAGCGCGCCCAGCCGCGGCCCGACTTCCCCCACCAGCCGCCGCCACTGGTCGGCGTCCAGCCCCGGCCCGACCAGTTCGTCGATCAGCAGCAGTTCGCGCGCCGGCTGCCGCTCCAGCGCATCGGCGATCGCGCGCCAGTACGCCAGGGTATTGGCAAACGTGCTGCGTCCGGTGACGTGCGCGCACAGACGTCCACCCGCCTCGCGGCGCAGCCTGGTGTGGACTTCGCCATCCATTCCCTGCTCCCCCCTTCTCCTGCATGGGCGCCGCACGGATTCCGGCGGGCCGGGCGCTGGCCCGGGGTGCCCATGACTGCCGCGATGCTAGCCCAATTGTCCGATCCCGACCGTGCGCCGTTGCACGGTCACGCCCGTATCACCGCGCCGTCGCCATGCTGCCGGCCGGATCCCGCCACAGGAGAACGCGATGTCGATCCTCAAGCTGCTCGCCATCGGTGCCGTGGGCGTCGTGGCCTGGCGCGCCTGGCAACACCACCAGGCCGGCCGCCTGCGCCCGCTCGAGGACGACGGCGGCCGCACCGCGCCGCACGGCGATCCGATCCTCGCCGGCGAACGCATCGACGTCTCGGCGCCGCCGCGCGCCGCCGCGCATTCCAGCCGCGGCTTCGGCGAGGCCTGAGCCACACGTCCAGCCACGCCTGCGGTCATTGCCATGCGCCTGCTCGTCCTGCCCGCCGCCATCGCCATGCCGCTCGTGGCATGGCTGTCGAACGCGGGGGCGTTCGGGCCCGACAACGGCACCGTGTCCGCCCGCCATCCGACGCTGCTGGTCGCGGCCGGTTACGCGTTCTCGATCTGGGGCCTGGTGTTCCTGCTCGACCTGGCCTACGCCGCCTGGCAGGCGACGGGCTGGCGCAGGCGCGACGCCACCCTCGGCCGCGTCGCGCCCTGGGCGGCGGCCGGCTTCCTCCTTACCACGGCGTGGATGCCGCTGTTCTCGCAGGAGTGGTTCTGGCTCTGCCTGGCGGTGATCTTCGGCGCGACGGCGTGCCTGGCGCGCTGTGCGCTGCTGCTGTCACGCGAACGCCTGGCCGGCGGGCGTCCGCTGGGCTGGGCCTGGGCGCCGCTGTCGCTGCACGCGGGCTGGCTCACGCTGGCGGCGTTCCTCAACCTCGCCCAGGTGATCGTGGCCTACGAACTGCTGCCGGCCGACCGCCAGCTGCCGTGGTCGGCGGGCCTGTGGGCCGCGGCGGCGACCGTGCTGCTGGGGCTCAACCATCGCATGCGCGGCAACCTGGCCTTCGTCGCCGCGGTCCTGTGGGGCCTGGTCGCGGTCTGCGTGCGGCAGTCCGGGCATGCACTTGCGGGCGCGGACGTCTCGGCCTGGATCGCCGCGGCGCTGGCCGTCGCGATCGCGCTGCAGACGGTCATGCTGCGACGGGACAGCCGCAACCGGCGCACGCTGGGGTCGCGCCCGCTGTCGTCCATCGGGCCGTAGGCGGACCGGGGCGCAGTGCGCCCCCGCGCCTTGGCCGTCGACGCGGACCCCCTGCCTCGCCGCGGCGCCAGGCGTCCTCGGCAGGGCCTCGCCTACCAGGGCAAGGGCGTGCCGTTGGCGTGCCAGAACGTGCCGGTGTCGGCCAGAGTCAGGCGGTCCATGCGCTCGATGAGGTTGGCGGCGGCCTCGTCGGGACCGATGTCGCCATGGCCGCCCAGCATGTCGGTGGCCACGCGACCGGGATGCAGCAGGAACACGGCGATGCCGCGCGGGGCGAGGTCGACGGCGAGCGACTTGCCGATCGCGTTCACCGCGGCCTTCGAGGCGCGGTAGCCGTAGTACGCGCCCGAGCCGTTGTCGGCGATCGAGCCCATGCGGCTGGTGACGATGCCGATCCTGGCGCCGTCGGCCAGGCGGTCCTGCAGCGCCGCGGCCACGCGCAGCGGGCCGAGGGTGTTGACCTCGAACTGGCGCTGGATGCGCGCGAACGCGTCGGCATCGAGCGCGTCCAGGGTCTCGTTGGTGAAGATGCCCGCGTTGAGCATGAGGCCGTCGATGCGCACGTCGCCGATCCGGCCCGGCAGCGACGCCACCGCCCCGGCGTCCGACACGTCCACGCCATCGACCACGGTGGCCCCGGTGGCGGCGAGCACGGTGCCGGCCTTGCGGCACACGCCGATGACCGTATCGCCCCGGGCGGCGAGCTGCTTCGTCAGCGACAGTCCGATGCCGCGGTTGGCGCCGGTCACGAGCCAGGTGGCCATGGGTGTCCTCCAGGATGCGACGGGGGCCTTCATTCTAGGCCGCGCGGCACGCCGGGGTGGCCGCGCGGACGGCACGCGCCATTCCGCGCGGCGACGCTAGCGCGCCGCCGGACCGGGCTCGGCCAGGATCCCGCGGTCGACCCCGGCGATCGAACGCGTGCCGGTCAGCGTCATCGCGACGCGCAGTTCCCGGTCGATCAGTTCCAGCACGTGCTCCACGCCCCTGCGGCCCGCCGCCGCCAGCGCGTAGACGTAGGCGCGGCCGAGCAGGACTGCGTCCGCACCCAGGGCGAGCATCCGAAGCACGTCCATCCCGGTGCGGACGCCGGAGTCGGCGAGGATCGCGATCTCGCCCTTCACCGCGTCGGCGATCGCCGGCAGCGCGCGCGCGGTCGACACGGTGCCATCGAGCTGGCGGCCACCGTGGTTGGACACCACGATCCCGTCCGCCCCGAACTTCACCGCGTCGCGCGCATCCCCGGGCTCGAGGATGCCCTTGACCACCATCGGGCCGTCCCAGAATTCGCGGATCCATTCCAGGTCGCGCCAGGCGATGGACGGGTCGAAATTGGCGGCGAGCCAGCCGATGTAGTCCTCCAGCCCGGTCGGCTTGCCGAGGTAGCGCGAGACGTTGCCGAGGTCGTGCGGGCGGCCCAGCAGGCCCACGTCCCAGGCCCAGCGCGGATGCGCCACGGCCTGCGCGTAGCGGCGCCACGCCGCCCACGGCCCGCTCATGCCCGAGTGCGCGTCGCGGTAACGCGAGCCCGGCACCGGCATGTCGACGGTGAAGACCAGGGTGGTGCAGCCTGCCGCTTTCGCCCGTTCGAGGGCATTGCGCATGAATCCCCTGTCGCGCAGCACGTAGAGCTGGAACCAGATCGGGCGGTCCACCGCGGGGGCGACCTCCTCGATCGCGCACACCGACACCGTGGACAGCGTGTACGCAATGCCCCGGGCCGCGGCCGCCTGCGCGGCCTGCACCTCGCCGCGGCGCGCGTACATGCCGGTCAGCCCCACCGGGCCGAGCGCCACCGGCATCGACAGCCGCTCGCCGAACAGCCGGGTGGACAGGTCGAGCCCCGACATGTCGCGCAGCACCCGCTGGCGCAGCGCCACCGCGGCCAGGTCGGCGACGTTGCGCGCCAGCGTGTCCTCTGCCCCGGCGCCGCCGTCGATGTAGTGGAACAGGAATGGAGGCAGGCGCCGCCGGGCGGCGGCGCGGTAGTCGGTGGGCGCCGAGACGATCATGCGGCGGCCCCGTGCGACCGGGTGGGAACGGCTCCTGGCGTCATCCTCGCTCCTCCTCGTTGACCGGCGGAACCATGCCGCGCGTCGCCACGCACGGCGTGCCCCAATCCTACTCCCGCGCGCGCGTCGGCCGGGTCGCGATGGCAGGCCGCCTGGGCGGCGGGGCCGCCTGCGCTGCTATGATCGGGCCGCGCTCCGGATGGATCCGGCCCGGACGCGAGCGCCGCCAGGGGGACACCGGCGGCCATCGGGGAGCCGGCTCGCCAACCTCCAGGGACTCCATCCTCATGAAGCGCCTCATGCTTGCGGCCTGCATGGCCGTTGCCGCGTGCCTGCTGCCCATGGCCAACGCCTTGGCCCAGGAAGACCGCAATCCCGTCGCCGAGCTGCCGTGGCAGCACGGGCCCACGACCGGGAAGATCGGAACGCATGCCACGATCCGGGTCCCGGAGGGCTATTCGTTCCTCGACGCGGCCGCCACGCGCCGGTTCAACGAACTGCTCGAGAACCCTCCGACCAGCTATGACGAGTACGTCATCGCGCCCGAAAACCTCGACTGGATCGCGTTCTTCAACTTCAACGAGATCGGCTACGTCAAGGACGACGAATCCATCGACGCCGACGACGTGCTCGACAGCGTCCGCGAAGGCCTCAAGCATGGGAACAGGGAACGCTCCAGCCGCGGCTGGGACACGCTGCGGCTGGTCGGCTGGTCGGCCGAGCCGCGCTACGACCAGGAGCTGCGCGCGCTCGCCTGGGCGATTCTGCTCGAGAGCGAGAACTCCGGCGCGCAGGTCGTGAACTACAACACGCGCCTGCTCGGCCGGCGCGGCGTGATGGAAGTGACCGTCGCCGCCGATCCGGAATCGCTGCAGGGCGCGATCGCGGACTTCAAGGGCCTGGTGCCGGGCTACTCGTACGTGGCCGGAGAAGGCTACGGCGACTTCCGCCCGGGCGACCACGTGGCCGAAATCGGCCTGGCCGCCCTGATCACCGGTGGCGCGGTGGCGGTGGCGTCGAAGAAGGGCTGGCTGGCCGCCATCGGCGTGGCGATCGCCAAGTTCTGGAAGCTGCTGCTGGTGGGCCTGGCCGGCATCGCCGTCGCGATCCGCAAGCTGTTCGGCGGCAAGGGCAAGGCCGCAGAGTGATGGCGGCGTCCGCCGAGATCCTGCTCGTACTTGCGCTCGTGGCGCTGTACCTGCAGGACTCGGCCGTTTTGCTGCACTTCGACGAGGTCCTGGTGGAGCGCGCCGGCCGTGGCTGGCGCGTCTCGACCGGTTCCGGTTTCGAGGCCCGGGGACGGTTCCTGTCCCTGCCCAACCCGCTTCTGCCGATGCGCACCCGGCTGCGCGCGAGCTGGCTGCATCCGTCCGGTGCCCAGGTGGATACGCCGGCGGACCTGGTGCGCTTCGGCCGACTGCTCTTGCCGGTCCGTTTCGGCGCCACCGTGGTGGGCATCGTGCTGCTGGGCGTGGTGCCGTGGCTGCTGCTGGGTCCGCGCGATCCGGTGCTGCTGCTGGCGGCTCTGTGCGGCACCTGGCTGCTGGTGCTGGCGATGGCCGGATGGATCGCGCTGCAGCGCGCGGCGCTCGGCCTGCCCTTGCGGAAGGTGCTGGCGCTCGCGCTCGAGGGCCTGCTCTGTCCCCCGCACGCGATCAACCTCTACCGGCGCCTGTGCGCGCTGCGCGGCTTCCGCGGCGATCCGCTCGCGTTCGCCGCGGCGCACCTGGACGACGCCGCGCGCCGGCGCCTGCGCGCGGAGGTTGCATCGCGCCTGGACCTGTTCGCCCTGGCCGACGATGCAAGCGGCGGACGCAGCGCGCGCCTGGCCGAGGCGCGCGCCCGCGCCGGAGATCTGTTGCGATGATGCTGGAAGTGCTGGTGGCCGTGAGCGGGGTCGCCGTCGGCTACTGGCTGGTCAGCGTGTTCCTGTCCCGGTCCGACGCAGGAGACGACGACGCGGGGCGCAATGGCTCGGCCGATCCCGACGCCTCGGTCACCGTCGACATCGGCACCCGCCACTGGTCGGAGGTGCTCGGCGTCGCCATCGACGCGGACCGCCAGCAGATCACCGCGGCCTGGCGGCGGCGGATCGCCGAGTACCACCCGGACCGCGTCGCGACCATGGCCGCGGAGATCCGCGCACTCGCCGGCCAGCGGACGGCCGAGATCAACGCAGCATACGAGCAGGCGCTGCGCGAACGCGGCGACTGAGCGGGCCGGGTCCAGGACGTTGCCGCGCGGCGTACGCAATGGCGCCGCGCCTCAGGTTGCCGGCGGCTCCGGCACCTCCACGGTGACGGTCACGCGGCGCCGGACATGGTCGTCGATGCCGTTGCCCGGCAGCGGCTGCTCCGACCAGTGCACGTCGAGCAGGTCGGGCGGCACGCCCAGTTCGACCAGGATGCGCCGGATCCGCATGGCGCGCCGCTCGGCGATGCCGGCCGGCTCGACCAGGTCCTCGCCGTTGCTCAGCCGCGACACGCCGCGGGTGGCCTCGACCCGCACCCGCGACGGCTTCGCCAGTTCGATGTAGCGCACCGCGTCCTCGACCTTGCGCGTGTTGCGGCGGACGAGGAACTCGCTGTCGAACTGGAACCCGATGTCGAACTCGCGCGTGTCGTAGGGGGCTCCGGATTGACGCGCGGCGCCGGCGGATGCGGCCGCACGGCCGGACCCGGCCCGCGCTCGTACGCCGGCGGCGAGAAGCCTTCGGCCGGCAGGATCGTCTGGCACGACAGGTCGATCTCCGGCATCACCGACACCTGCACCTCCGCGAGCGGGATGCCGCCGCAGACGCGCCCTCCGTCCGCGACCCGCGCCTCGATGAGCGCCTTGTGCTTGAACTGGGGCGAATAGAAGCTCGACGCGCTGTCGCCCTGCAGTCCGAGGAAGTACAGCTCGCCCTCGTGCTCCACCAGCCAGCACGGCAACCCGGTGTCGCGGATCACCGGGCAGGCGACGAAGCTCAGGTGCCGGCCGGGCTCCGGCGGCGCGCCGGCGGCCGGGATGGACGAACACGCCAGGGCCAGGAGGATCCACCACGCGCGCCTTGCCATCACAGCGTACTCATGAAGTTGACCAGGTCCTGCTTCTCCTGCGCGCTCAGCTGCATTTCGAAGCGGCGATCGTAGAACTCGACGACTTCCATCAGGTCGGCCGCCACGCCGTTGGCGAAGTACGGCGCGCGCTCGGCGAGGCCGCGCATCTGCTGGAAGTTGACCGCGCCCACGTCCACGCACTTGCCGGTGACCAGCGCCCGGCCCGGGTCGGTGGTGAGGATGGTGTGGCCGAGGTAGGGATGCGGGCGCGCGGTGGGCGCGCAGGTCACCTTGAACAGCGGCAGGTCTTCGGTCTTCTCCGCGTATGGCAGGGTGTTGGTGCCGAGGTCCATCCATCCGGGCGCACCATCGATGCCGACGTGCTGCATGTTGTGGCACGTGGCGCAGGTGCGCTTGATCGGATTGCCCATGCCGATGATCGTGTTCAGGTGGGTCACGTCCCGGATGTAGAACGGCCGCATCATGAAGATCTCCTCGCCGCGCGCGACCGACTCGCGGAACGCGCGCTCCGCGGGCGTGGCGCCCTCGCCGGCCGAGGTCTTCCAGGCATCGAAGTACGGGAACACGCGGCGCTCGATGAAATCGCCGAGCAGCGGCCCGGATCGAAGTACTCGCGCTCGATGACGTCGGCCACGCGGCCGGCCACCTCGCGCGGCTCGACCGCGGACACCGGCGACAGGCACAGGGCGAAGAGGAGGAACAGGCAGGCGCGATGCATGGCGGCCACCTCGGCAAGGGTCTCCATGGAGGGATGCCGGAGGAGGCCAGAGGGTCGCAGTCGAGGCGGCCCGGTCGCGCGAGTGGACTGCCGTCGGCGTGCATCCGCCGGACCGGTCCGGCGCGACGGGCTACCCGTCGTTCGGCTCCAGCGGGCTGCCCTTGTCGAAGACCACCTTCCACACGCCGGGCGCTTCCTGGCGCCAGATGGAGTTGAAGCGGCCGATCGCCTTGCCCTGCGGGTCGCGGACCAGGCCCGTGCTCAGGGCCAGCGTGCCCGACGGCAGCACTTCCACCTGGTCGGGCTCCCACGAGAACGGGGGCGCGTCGCCTTCGAAGAAGCGGGCCCAGCCGGCGATCACCTCCTCCTTCCCGCGCAGCGTCTGGCCCTCGACGAACGTGGCCTCGTCGGACAGATGGCTGGCGAAGCCGTCGAGGTCGCGTTCGGCCATCGTCCTGGCGAACGCGCGTTCGGCGGCGAACACCTGCGCCTGCAGGTCGGGGTCCGGCCCGGCGGCGCAGGCCGGGGACAGGACAACGGCCAGCGCCAGCAGCACGGAATGCCAGGGGCTGGATTGGCGGATGCTCATGCGCTTGCTCCCCATCGGGAATGGCCTCGTCGCGTGCAATGGAGGCGTCCGGCATGGCCGGACGCCTGCCGCGTTCAGAAGTCAGCGTCCAGCACGATCCGGTAGCGCGCCTTGCCGGCGCGCAGGTGGTCGAGCGCCTCGTTGACCCGGCTCATCGGGAAGTGCTCGGTCTGCGGCGCCACGCCATGGCGGGCGGCGAAGCCGAGCATGCTGTCGATCGCGCCGCGCGAGCCGGTGGGCGAACCGGACAGCGACTTCTGCCCGCCGATCAGCCCGAACGCCGGCACCGCGATCGGCTCCAGCGGCACGCCCACCACGTGCAGGCGGCCCTTCGGCGCCAGCGCGTTGAGCAGGCCGGGCCAGTCGAGCGACACGTTGACCGTGTCGATGATCAGGTCGAAGGCCCCGGTGAGCTGCTTCAGCGCCGCGGCGTCGCCGGTGGTCACCACGCGGTGCGCGCCGAACGCACGCGCTTCCTCCTCCTTCGAGGCGCTGGTGGTGAACGCGGTGACCTCGCAGCCCCAGGCCCGGCAGAACTTCAGCGCCATGTGACCCAGGCCGCCGATCCCGACCACCGCGACCCGCGCGGTGGGCGGAATGCCCAGCTCGCGCAGCGGCGCGAACACGGTGATGCCGCCGCACAGGAGCGGTCCGGACTCGGCCGCGTCCAGCCCGTCGGGCAGGGGCGCCACCCACACCCAGTGCGCGCGTACCTTCTCGGCGAAACCGCCATGGCGTCCGCCGATGGTCGCCTGCACCTCGCGGCACAGGTGCTGGTCGCCGGCCAGGCAGGCGTCGCAGTGCAGGCAGCTGCGCGCGTTCCAGCCCAGGCCCACGCGCTGCCCCAGCGCCACGCCCCTGGCGTTCGGTCCCAGCGCGGTCACCCGCCCCACCACCTCGTGGCCGGGCACGAACGGGTAGGCGGTGAAGCCCCATTCGTTGTCCAGCATCGACAGGTCGGAGTGGCACAGCCCGCAGTGCTCGACGGTGATCTCCACCTCCTCGTCGCCCAGCGGGCCGGGGTCGTACTCGAACGGTTCCAGCGGGGCCCCGGCTTTCGGGGCGGCCCAGGCGCGGTAGGGGGTCGTGGTCATGGTGGGTACCTCCTGCAACGTAGGCCGACAAGATACTCCGCCGCGGGGCCGCGCAGCTCCAGCGGGGGCTCGCCCCACTCCCCATATCCCACGGCGCCTGCCGTGCCGAAGCGCCCCACGGCAGGGCTTCCCTTCGCCTGGCCGCCGGCTATCCTGGAGCGCATGCCGCGGCTCCAGCTGCCCACGGACCTGCCCTTTGAAGTCGGCGCCCTCTACCACCGCCGGCAGCAGATCCATGGGCTCCTGGGCGGGCAGCAGCAGGGTGGCATCTCCACCCCGGGCAACGCGCCGTTCGTCATCCTCTTCACCGGCGAGGCCGGCTCCCAGCACGGCTACTGGGACCACTGGGAGATCGAGGACGGGCAGAACGTCTTCCACTACTACGGCGAGGGCCAGTCCGGCGACATGCAGGACACGCGCGGCAACCGCGCGATCCGGGAACACCTGCGGCACGGCCGCAGGCTGCTCATGTTCCAGAGCCTGGGCAAGGGCCAGCCGTACCGGTTCTGGGGCGAGTTCCGCTGCATCGGCACCTACGAGCACCACGGTGTCCCCGACACCTCGGGTGCGTTGCGCAAGGCCATCGTCTTCAGGCTCAAACCGGTCGAGGACGACTTCGACCCGTTCCAGAACAAGGTTGCGGACAGCATCGCCCCGGCGATCGACCTGTCCGCGACGGTCTCCCAGCAGGTCCAGGAGATCCGCGTCAAGCAATCGCTGTTCAAGCGCAGGCTGCTCCTGGTCGAGAAGCAGTGCCGGCTCACCGGCGTCGCCGACCTGCGCTTCCTGCGCGCCAGCCACATCAAGCCCTGGTCGAAGTGCGTCAGTGGCGACGAGCGCGTGGACGGGGCAAACGGACTGCTGCTGACGCCGCATGCCGACCTGCTGTTCGACCGCGGGTGGATCACGTTCGAGGACAACGGCACGCTGGTGCGTTCATCGCACCTGCCGTCCGAAGTCGCCGAGAGAATCGGCCTCGACCTGACCAGTGGCCGGCGCTGCGGCGCCTTCGACCAGAAGCAGAAGACCTATCTCGAGTACCACCGGAATGCGGTGTTCGAGACGGCGTTCAAGAAGTTCGATGACCCGTTCTCAGAGCTAGTCACGCCAGCGGGCTATTGAGTGCTAATGCGAGGGAAATGAACCTGACCCCATTCTCCTCACGCTCCCTATCAGAAGTGAACCTGACCCCGTTCGCCGGGTGACATGCAGGACACCCGCGGCAACCGCGCGATCCGCGAACATATCCAGAACAATCGAAGGCTGCTCATCTTCCAAAGCTTGGGCAAGAGCCGGCCTTACCGCTTCCTAGGCGAGTTCCGCTTCATCCATGCTTACGAGCAACAAGGCGTCCCGGACACAAGCGGTGCGCTACGCAAGGCGATTGTCTTCAAGCTCAAGCCTGTCGAGGGCGACTTCAATCCGTTCGAGAAGGGGATTGCAGACAGCGTCATGCCGGCGATCGACCTGTCTACCACGGTTTCCCAGCAAGTACAGGAGATTCGGGTCAAGCAGTCGCTGTTCAAGCGCAGGCTGCTGGAAGTGGAGAAGCAGTGCCGGCTGACCGGCGTCGCTGACCTGCGCTTCCTTCGTGCGAGCCATATCAAGCCATGGTCCAAGTGCACAAGCGGCACCGAGCGCGTGGACGGCGCAAACGGTCTGCTGCTGACGCCGCACGCCGACCTGCTGTTCGACCGTGGGTGGATCACGTTCGAGAACAATGGCGCACTGGTCCGCTCGCCCCACCTGCCGTCCGAAGTGACCAGCCGGATCGGCTTGGACCTCACCAACGGCCGTCGCTGTGGCGGTTTCGACGAGAAGCAGAA
>Ga0207873_1000548_pt1 | contig 40864 bp, 37 predicted proteins | sample BGWIniCompost_FD_187373 | JGI IMG/M metagenome (GOLD analysis project Ga0207873, IMG submission 187373) | Cellulose adapted compost microbial communities from Newby Island Compost Facility, Milpitas, CA, USA - BGW Initial Compost (SPAdes)... ... | reverse complement strand
CGTACCCGGCGAGCAGGAAGAGCGCGAGGAGGCTCGCCACGAGAGTGGCGACACGTGTGGTTCGTGCCATGTCGGTTGGGTTTCCTTCCTCTCTCCGGGTCTGCAGGTGAACCCAGTGAGGGAAGGTTCCGCTCGCATGGCGTGTGAGGGATCTTCCGTCCCGGGCTCCCCCCGCAGACCTCGACGGGGTTGTACGGAGCCGCGACCTCTGCCTGGTATCCCGGCTCGCCGCCCCTGCGAGAGAGGCGACCTACGGTTGCGGGTCAGCGCCGGACTTCGACCGGACTTCCCCAGACAGGGCCCGATTCGGTTGTGGCGGCGACCATAGCACCACCGCCAGGTCGGGGTGTTCTCATATCAGGGCGTTGAGCACCCATCCCGCCGCCAAGCCATAGAGGCCGGCCACCAGGTCGTCGGCCGTAACGCCGACGCTGCCAGGCAATCGTTCCGCCTGGGCGACGCCGAAGAAGCCGCGCTTGAAGATGTCGGCGATCCGAAACACGACCCATGCTCCGGCCGCCGGGAGCCCGGTCAAGCCGAGAGTGGCGAGGAAGGTTCCCGCCGCCTCGTCGATCACCACCCAGGCCGGGTCGCCTTCGGTGCTGGCGAACGGTCGCACCGAGAGGAGGGAGGCGACGATGGCGACGGCGAGAGCCGCCGCTTGGGCCAGCGGACCGACCCGAAACAGCGCCAACGAAGCGGCCAGCGCGAACAGCGAGCCGACCGTTCCCGAGCCGCGGTCGGCTCCCCGAAAACGACGCAGGATCAGCCCCGTTCCGAAGAAGGAGGCGATGAATCGTGCCACGACGAGGAGGGTAGGGTTCCGTGGCCTTCGGCTAGGAGAAAAAGAGTGTCTTCACGCCTCCACGGAATCGCCGCCCCATCTGACCCGGTCGTTTCCCCCGACGGGGAAAAGGTCGCCTACGTCGTCACGAAGATCGACGTCGAGGAAGACCGCTACATCCGGGACATCTGGATGGCTACGCCAAAAGGGCATCGGCGATTCACCACTGGCGAGAGCGATGGTTCCCCGCAGTGGTCCCCGGACGGCCGCAGGCTCGCCTTTCTGCGCAAGGTCGAGAAGCACCCCCAGTTGGCGGTGATCGACGTCGACGGGGGCGAGGCCAGGATCCTCACGACGTTCTCCCTCGGCGCGATGGGCAAGCCCGCCTGGAGCCCCGACGGGCAGAGGATCGCCATCGTCGGAGTGGAATGGACAGAGGAGTGGGCCGACCTCGACGACGAAGAGCGTTCCCGTCGCCCTCGTCGGATCACCCGCCGCGACTATCGGGTCGACGGCCTCGGCTGGACACACGACCGCCGTCGCCAGATCTACGTCGTCGACGTGGACGGTGACGAGTTCCCCCGACGGCTGACCGATGGGGACGCTCACGAGAGCAAACCGGTCTGGTCACCGGACGGCTCGACCATCGCCTTCCTGACCGATCTGTCCGATCGCCCCGGCTATCAGCCCACAGGCGACGTCGCCGTCGCCGCGGCGGAAGGCGGATCGGCCCAGCCGGTAGCCCCGCCGGGTTCCTGGTTCGTCCTCGCCTACGACCCCAACGGGGCCCTCCACGCCCTCGGCAACCCGGGCAACGACTTCCCCGAGCTTCCGGGGCTGTGGCGACTCGAGGACGAGCCCCGACCCTGGGTCTCGGAACCGGATCGTGCCTTCTTCACCCTGACCGGCGGGCCCGATCGGTTCTGCTTCGACGGCGACCGGGCGCTCGTTCCGTACATCGACTCGGGTCGGGTGGCCGTTGCCGCCCTCGATCCCGCCGGCAATGTCGAGTTCGTCGTGGACGAGCAGGCGGTGGTGACGGGGTTCGACTTTCAGGCGGGAACGCTGGCCTACACGGTCTCCTCACTCGACGAGCCCGCTCGTCTCGCGGTCCGCCGTTCCAGCGGTGCCGAGTTCCGATCTGACTTCGGCGGTCGCCGCCCGGAAGTCATCCCTCCCGAGCATTTCGTCGTCGACGGTCTCGACGTGTGGGTCTACCTGCCTCCCGGAGAGGAGAAGGTGCCGCTGCTGCTCAACATCCATGGCGGTCCCGCCGCCCAGTATGGATGGGGGTACTTCGACGAGTTCCAGGTCTATGTCGCCGCCGGATACGGGGTCGTCGCCACCAATCCCCGTGGCTCCGGTGGCCGCGATCGGGAGTTCCTGCGCGCAGTCCGGGGAGAGGGATGGGGCAAGGTCGACCTGGGGGACATCGGCACCGTCGTCGCCGCCGCTCTCGAACGGTTCCCGCGCCTCGACGAGGCCCGCATGGGTGTGATGGGCGGCTCGTACGGCGGGTTCCTCACCGCCTGGCTCATCGCCCACGAAGACCGCTGGAAGGCGGCGATCGTCGAACGAGCCCTCCTGTCATGGCCGTCGTTCGCCGGCACCTCCGACATAGGCGGATGGTTCGCCTCCAAATACCTGGGAGATCCCGAACTCGAGTGGGACCGGAGCCCTCTGCGTCTTGCCTCCCAGGTGCGAACGCCCACCCTCATCATCCATTCGGAGAACGACTTCCGCTGCCCGATCGAGCAGGCCGAGCAGTACTTCGACGCTCTGCTCCGCAACGGGGTGGAGGCGGAGTTCGTCCGCTTTCCCGGCGAGGGCCACGAACTCAGCCGCAGCGGCAAGCCGCGCCATCGGGAGGAGAGGTTCGACATCGTCCTCGACTGGTTGTCGCGCAAGCTGATGACGGCTACCTGATTGCCGTCTCGGCTGACGGGGCCGCCCGGCGGTGTGCCAGAATGCGGGAATGGAGAAAGCCACCGCCATCTGGATGGACGGCGAGATGGTCCCCTGGGACGAGGCTCAGGTCCCCTTCCTCACCCACGCCCTCCACTACGGGACGGCCGTGTTCGAAGGGATCCGGGCCTACCAGACACCCGACGGCACCGCCATCTTCCGTCTGCGCGAGCACATCGAGCGGCTGGGGCGCTCCGCCCGGGCCTACGGGATCCCGTGGGAATACGACGTAGAGCCGATCATGGAGGCCTGCCGCCGGGTCCTGCGCGAAAACGGCCTCGAAGCCGGGTACGTGCGGCCGCTCGTGTTCTACGAGACCGGAGCCATCGGCCTCAACCCCGCCTCTGCTCGCGTACGCACAGGAATCGCGGCCTGGGAGTGGGGTGCCTATCTGGGCGAGGAAGGCATCCGCAACGGGATCCGGGTGCGCATCTCCTCGTGGCGGCGGATCAGCGGCGAAAGCTTCATCCCCACCGCCAAGGGGAGCGGCCAGTACCTCAACAGCGTCCTCGCCAAGCAGGAGGCGGTCGCCACCGGATACGACGAGGCGCTGATGCTCAACACCGACGGAAACGTGTCCGAGGGCTCCGGCGAAAACCTGTTCCTCGTGCGTGACGGGGTCGTGTTCACCCCGCCGATCTCGGCCGGCATCCTGGATGGCATCACCCGCGCTTCGGTGATCGACCTACTCCGCGGTGAGGGCATCGAGGTCAAGGAGGCGAACCTCACCCGCGGCGACCTGTACGGCGCCGACGAGTTGTTCCTCACCGGCACCGCCGCCGAGGTGACGCCGATCCGGGAGGTGGACGACCGGACGATCGGTCCCGGGAAGCCGGGCCCGATCACCCGCCAGGCGCAGTCCCTGTACTCGGATGCCGTCAGCGGCAAGCTCGAGTCGCGGCGCCAGTGGCTCGACTTCATCTGATCTGAGAGGAGGACGGATGGCGCAGCAGCCGAACGTCGAGATCTCGCCCTGGGACATGCCGGCGCCGGTGCTGGAGCCCCCTCCGGCCCGTCGCCAGAAGACCCGCCGTCCCGGCGTGATCCTCACCCCCGACGACAAGCCGAAGGACCCGCGGTTCGGCACTCCCGGTCCCGACACCGGCTACGCGCTCCGCATCATCAGCCTGGCTGGGGTCGCCGAAGACAACCCGAGGCTGCGCCAGGTGCTGGCGGCGCTCATGGGCGCCCGTGCCTCGTACTTCGGGCGGGCGCCTGTGAGGGGCGACCTGGACGTGGCCCTGGAGTTGGTGGGCCTGGGGGAGAAGCGGTCCGAGGAATTGGACGCCCGCCGGGAGAGGTGGCTCGAGGTGCTGGCCCACGAACGGCCGCCGGGGCGCACCGCGGTCGCCGAGGCCGGTGACGAGCTCTACCGACCCTTCGAGCGATAGTGGCGTTCAAGTACCTGACGGGGACGATCGTCCCCATCGCCGACCGTGAATGGGCCGAGTCGATGCCGCGCGAGCACATGCCGACGTGCTTCGGCTGCGGCTCGGAGAACCCCGATCGGCTGGGGATCGAGCCCCGCATCGAAGGGGACAAGATCGTCGCCGAATTGGTCTTCGAGAAGAGATTCGAAGGCGGGCCCGGTCTCGTCCACGGCGGCGCCACTGCCGCCTTCTTCGACGACCTGATCGGGTTCGTGGCGATGGCCCACCAGAAGCCGGCCGTCACCGGCAACCTCCACGTCGACTACCTGAAGCCCATCCCCATCGGCGTGACGGTGCGCGGTGAGGCGTGGCTGACCGGGGTCCAGGACCGCAAGCTCTACGCCGAAGCCGCCGGATACCTGCCGGACGGGACCCGCTGCGTGGAGGTGCGCAGCCTCTTCATACAGGTCGGCATCGAGCACTTCCAGCAGGCCGTGCCATACCAGTCCGACGAGTACTACCCGTGAGCTGAGGGCCGCCGCCGCTCGGACAGCGATGATCCTCACCACCCCTTTCCACCCGAGAACCGACGCCGCCAACCGCACAGGCTTGTGGAGCCACTGGCAGGGATACCTGGCGGCGGAGCGCTACCAGACCTCCGAGAAGGCGGAGTACTGGGCGATCCGCAACTCCGCCGGGCTATTCGACACGTCGCCGCTCTACAAGTACCGCATCCGCGGCGCCGACGCCGAGCGCTTCCTGTCCGGTGTGCTGACCCGTGATGTGCGCCGCTGCCAGCCCGGGCGCGCCCAGTACACGCTGTGGTGCGACGGCGACGGACACGTGATCGAAGACGGCGTCGTGTTCCGGCTCGGCGCCGACGAGTTCCTGCTCACCGCCGCCCGCCCCAACTATGCCTACTTCGCCGACCTCGCCTTCGGCTTCGAGGTCGAGATCGTCGACGAGTCGACCACGCTGGCCGGGCTCGCCGTGCAGGGACCTCGTTCAGGCCGCATCCTCGCCTCGCTCTCGCCGGAGGTGCGCCCGCTCCCTTACTTCGGGGTCACGACCACAGAGATCGGAGGGGTGCCGGTGACCGTTTCGAGGACGGGGTACACAGGCGACCTCGGATACGAACTGTGGGTCGGTGCCGACGACGCCCTGCGGTTGTGGGACACGGTGAGCGAGGCGGCGGACGGCCACGGCGTGGTGCCGGTGGGCCAGCAGGCGATCCTCATGACCCGGATCGAAGCCGGTCTGATCCTCATCGACGTCGATTACCGGTCGGCGCGGTTCGCTTGGACAGACACCGACCGCGTCACTCCCATCGAGCTGGGCTTCGGGTGGATGCTCGGTGATCTGGGAGACGACAGGCCGTTCGTCGGCCGGGACGCCCTGCGCTCCCACCAGGCGAACGAGACGGCGCGTTGGCTCCTGACTGGGCTCGTCGTCGACTGGCAGGACTGGGACGATCACCATCGAGCCGCCGGCCTGATCCCGCCGAAAGACCACCGGCCCGACCACTCAGAGCACATGGTCTACGCCGTCGATGAGACGAAGGTCGGCTGGGTCTCGAGCATGATGTATTCGCCCCAGCTCCAGCGTCACATCGCCCTCGCCCGGGTGCGGCCCGACTCGGCTCAGCCCGGCACGCGCCTCTTGCTCGAAGTGACGATCGACCACGACTACGCCATGGTGGGAGCGGAGGTGACGAACCTTCCGTTCTACAACCCGCCCCACAAGACAGCCGAGGTGACCCAATGAGCGACGCCAATCGATACGACGCCATCGTGGTGGGTGGGGGCCACAACGGGCTCGTCAATGGCGCCTACCTGGCCAAGGCCGGGTTGCGGACGCTGATCCTCGAGAAACGCCATCTCGTCGGCGGTGCCGCCATCACCGAAGAGCTATATCCCGGGTTCCACTTCACCACCTTCTCTTACGCCCTGAGCCTGCTCCGGCCCCAGATCATCCACGAACTGGACCTTCCCAAGCATGGGTTCAAGCCACTGTCGATGCCCACCAGCTTCGCTCCCGACGAGGACGGCACCTATCTGCTCCTCGGCCAGGACGAGGGCGCAAACATGCGGGAGATCGCCCGGCTCTCTCCCCACGACGCCGACGCCTACAAGCAGTACAAACACGACATCGCCGAGGTGTGCCAGGTGATCAAGCCACTGCTCGACCAGGTGCCGCCCGACCCCTTCTCCGACGACCCCGAGGAGTTGACTCGGCTCGCAGAGCTCGCCGCCCACATGCGCAGCCTCGACAAGCGGGTGCTGCACAACGCCGTCCGGCTCCTCACCGGGAGCGCGGCCGATTTCCTCGACTACTACTTCGAAAACGAGCTCCTCAAGGGCTATCTGGCCAGCTCGGGGACCATCGGGTCGAAGGTCGGCCCGCGGTCCCAAGGCTCGGGCCTGGTCCTCCTCTATCACGTGATCGGCGAGACCGACGGGGCGTTCGGGGCGTGGGCGTTCCACAAGGGCGGCAACGGCGGGTTCACTCAGGTGCTGGCCCGGGCTGCCGAGGCGTTCGGCGCCGAGATCCGTCTCAACTCGCCGGTGGATTCGGTGATCACCGAAGGCGGACGCGTCGTCGGAGTCGCGCTCGAGGACGGCACCGAGTTCTACGCCGACGTAGTCGTCTCCGCGCTCGATCCGAGAAGGACGTTCTTCCAGCTGGTCGACCCCCGGGAGCTGCCGTCGGACCTGGTCGAAGCCGTCTCCCGCCTCAAGTTCCAGGGGGTCTCGTCCAAGGTGAACTTCGCCCTCGACGGCCTTCCCGTGTTCCCTGCCCTGGGTCCCGGCGACTACCTCCGCGGTTTCACCAACATCGCCCCGTCGATGGACTACCTCGAGCGTGCCTTCGACGAGGGAAAATACGGCTGGTATTCGTCGCGGCCGTTCATCGACTGCGCCGTGCAGTCCACCATCGACCCCGACATGGCGCCTCCCGGGAAACACGTCATGTCGTGTTTCGTCCAGTACACGCCCTACGAGCTGCGGGAGAGCGACTGGGAGACCGAACGCCAGAACCTGGGCGACGTGGTCCAGGCGACCATGGAGACCTTCTTCCCCGGATTCAGCGACCTCGTCCTCCACCGGGAGGTCGTCACCCCGCTCGACATCGAGAACGTGGTGGGGCTCACCGAAGGCAACATCTTCGCCGGTGAGTTCCTCGCCCCACAGATGTTCTTCTTCCGGCCCGCTCCGGGGTGGAGCCAGTACCGAACTCCGATCGTCGGCTACTACCAGTGCGGCTCCGGCACCCACCCGGGCGGCTGCGTCATGGGTGCCCCCGGGCGTCTCGCCGCCCAGCGCATCCTCTCCGACCTCCACTCCTGAGGCGGTCCTTCCGACAACCGAGGTGGCGCCTTATCTTGGAGAGTGACACCGTCTTCTTCCTGGAGCCGTCTTCTTGGAGCAGAGAGGAGTGGGGTTGGCCTCGCCGAAGCAGGAGATGAGTCGTTCCGTCTCGAGCGTGGTCGTCCCGGCGGTGATCGAGGAGACGCCCCGGGGGACCCGCTCTCTCGACATCTACTCCCGCCTCCTTTCCGAGCGGATCATCGTCCTCGGGACTCCGATCGACGATGCGGTCGCCAACCTGGTGGTCGCCCAGCTCCTGCACCTCGAGTCCGAGGACCCCGGAAAGGACATCTACCTGTACATCAACTCACCGGGCGGATCGATCACGTCGCTCTTCGCCATCTACGACGCCATGCAGCACGTGCGACCCGACGTGAACACCGTCGTCGTCGGCCTGGCGGCTTCATCGGCGGCGGTGGTGTTGGCAGCGGGTGCGAAGGGCAAGCGTGTGGCGATGCCGCACTCCCGAGTGATGCTGCATCAGCCCTACGGCGGAGCCGAAGGCCCGGCCGCCGATATCGAGATCCAGGCGAGGCTGATCGTGCAGATGCGGGAGCAGATCAACCGGATCCTCGCCGATGCCACGGGCCAGCCTCACGAGAAGGTCGCCCAAGACACCGACCGTGACTTCTGGCTGACCGCCGACGAGGCGCTCGAGTACGGGCTGGTCGACAGGGTCCTCGAGAGCCGGCGCTCCCAGGCGGCCTGACTTACCAGTACTTCTCGGTGTGGATGTTGCCGACGAAGTCCTGACGGTCGAGTTGGAAGCCCCGCTCTGTGAGCAGCTGACACACGCCTTCTGTTTCGGGGAAGATCGGCGTATCCCCTTCCCAGCGCGGGAGGCCGATCATCGCCGGGTTGCCGCACAGATAGACGTGGGTTCGCGCGGGGTCGAGCGCCACGCCGAAGTTCTCGGCCAGGAGATCCCGTTTGATCACGTCCTGGATGTAGAGCTTTTCCGTGTCCGGTTCCCGGGTGACCAGCGGCAGGTAGTGGTAGTTGGGGAACCGCTCTTCCAGCCGGCGATGCGTGTCGAGATAGGCGAGGTCCGCCCGGTACCTGACGCAGACCACCGACACGATCGGGCCGTGATGTCCCTTCCGGAGGAGCTCGGTGACCATGGCGTTGTGGGGCGCCTCGCCGGTGCCGGTCGCCAGGAAGACGACGGTCGACTCGGGATCACGGACCGGCGCCAGCGTGTAGCGACCGACGATGCGAGGGCCCACATAGATGCGGTCGCCGGGCCCGCACAGCGCCAGCCGGGGAGTGAGCCCGGGGATGTGGTCGGCCGTCGGCGGAACCAGGACGATGTAGAACTCGAGGGTCTTCGACGTGGCCGGGTCGTGTAGATACCCGTCCTCGTCGAAGATCGGGCTCGAGATCGAATACGAGCGGCGGACGAGGTTCTCCCATTTCCGCTCCAGGCCGGGGTCGCGGGCGCCGTCGACCCGCGGCTCCCAGTAGCCCAGGCCGAGCGAGGCGTATTGGCCGGCCTGATAGGAGAAGTCGGGTTGGTCGGGCTCGACCCGGATGACCCACAGATCGGAGTGGGTGCGATGGAAGTGGGTGATGGTGGCGTTGTAATGACGCTTCCGCAGCTCCTCGATGCGCTCCTCGTCGTCGGCGCCGATGGAGGGGAGAGTCGGCGGAGCTGGAATCTCCGGGAACGATCCAGCGCGGATCTTCGACCATGCCTGCCCCGGTGGGATGGTCACGTCGCTTATGCGCCACACCGGCCCCTCGGAGTCCGGCCCGTCGACCGAGGCGTCGTCGACGAGGACGATGTCGTCGAAGACCAGGTCCGGCGTGCGGATGTCGTCGAAGTTCACCAGCGGCTCACCTTCGATGGCGATGATCTCGAGCGGTCGGGAGTGCCACAGGATCGTGAGACGGCGTTCGGCCTCGCGGAGCAGCAGGGCGCTGCGGGTCAGACGGGAGAGGCGCCTCGGCGAGGCATTGGCCCGGGCCAGGACCACGTTGGCACCCTTGTCGGAGAGCTCGAGGGCGATGCGGGCAGCCTTCTCCGATCCTCCCACCACGAGGACGTGTTCGCCCCATGGGCGTTCCGGAAGGGAGTCGCTGTGGACCCGGTCGGCGACCTCCTCCGGTGCCGGGAGCTGCGGCAGGTGGAGCGGCCGGTCTTCGATCACCGCCGCGGCCCGGGCGAAGATCTCCTCCCCCTCGACCACCACACGGGCGCGGCCGTCGGTGGCGGCCACTTCCGCCACACTTCTCAAGACCTCGATATCGGGGTGGGACTCCGGCGGCGCCGTGAGCTGGCCCTCCGGGTCGACGATCACAACACGTTCCAGTCCCGCTTCGGCCGCATCCATGGCGAGCGAGACAGCTGCCGGTGATCCGCCGACCACCACGAAGTCCACCTCTCTCATGAGAGCGGATTGTGGCAGAGGCGCGAGGCGGCGAGATCAGCGATTCGCTACGGTTCGGCGCGCACGCCTACAGGAGGATTCCGATGGGAACGCCGGTTCCCAGCGACATCGAAATCGCTCGTGCCGCCCGTCTCCGTCCATTGACGGAGATCGCTGAGCGGATCGGTCTTCAAGAGGACGAGCTCATCCCTTATGGCCACACGAAGGCCAAGGTGCACCTCGACGCCCTGAAGCGAATCGGGTCGCGGCCCCGCGGCAAGTACGTGGTGGTGACGGCCATCACCCCCACCCCGCTCGGGGAAGGCAAGACCACGACGACGGTCGGTTTGACCCAGGGCCTGGGCTACATCGGCAAGGAGGCGATCGCCTGCATCCGCCAGCCTTCGATGGGCCCGACGTTCGGCATCAAAGGTGGTGCCGCCGGCGGCGGCTACAGCCAGGTGGTGCCGATGGACGAGTTCAACCTCCATCTGACTGGCGACATCCATGCCATCACCGCCGCTCACAATCTGGTGGCGGCGGCCATCGACGCCCGTTGGTACCACGAGACACGCCTCAGCGACGAGGAGCTGGAGAGCCTGGGGCTCGAGCGCCTCAACATCGACGTCTTCAACCTCCAGTGGAACCGGGTGGTGGACATCAACGACCGGGCGCTTCGCCATGTCGTGGTCGGTCTTGGCGGTAAGGCCGATGGCCGCCCACGGGAGACCGGATTCGACATCACCGTCGCCTCCGAGCTGATGGCCATCCTCGCCCTCGTCGACGGCGACTCGTTGGCCTCCGCTTTGCGCAACCTCCGGGAGCGAGTCGCCCGCGTCGTCTTCGGCACATCCAAGGACGGGAAGCCGTTGACCCTCGAGGACCTCCGGGTGGCGGGAGCGGTGGCCGTGCTCATGAAGGACACCCTCCACCCGAACCTCATGCAGACACTCGAGGGGCAGGCGGCTTTCGTCCACGCCGGGCCGTTCGGCAACATCGCCCACGGCAACTCGTCGATCCTGGCAGACCGCATCGCGCTCCACCTCGGCGACTACGTGATCACCGAGGCGGGATTCGGCGCCGACATGGGCATGGAGAAGTTCATGAACATCAAGTGCCGCACGTCGGGCCTGAAGCCAGACTGCGTGGTGCTGGTCGCCACGGTGCGTGCCCTGAAGACACACGGCGGCGGCCCCAAAGTGGTGCTGGGCCGCCCGCTCGACAAGGCGTACACGGAAGAGAACCTGTCTCTCCTGCAGGCAGGCGTGCCCAACCTCGAGGCCCACATCGCCAACGCCAAGCGGTTCGGAGTCCCCGTCGTGGTGGCGATCAACTCCTTTCCGACCGACTCGTGGGCGGAAGTCCAACTCATCCGGGAGGCCGCCCTCGACGCCGGAGCCGTCGACGCCGTGGTCTCCGAGCACTGGGCGAAAGGCGGTGAGGGTGCGGCGGCGTTGGCCGAGGCGGTGGTCAAGGGTTGTGAGGAGCCGAACGAGTTCTCCTACCTCTACCCGCTCAACATGAGCATCCGGGAGAAGATCGAGGTGATCTGCCGGGAGATCTATGGCGCCGCCGGGGTGGAGTACTCGCCGGTAGCCGCCCGCCAGATCGACGAGTTCGAGAAGGCCGGCTTCGGCTACCTGCCGATCTGCATGGCCAAGACCCACCTGTCGATCTCCCACGATCCCAACCTCAAGGGCGCTCCCAAGGGGTTCATCGTTCCGGTGAGAGAGGTCCGGGCCTCGGTCGGCGCCGGGTTCATCTATCCGATCCTGGGCGAGATGCGGACGATGCCGGGCCTGGGGACGACTCCCGCCTTCATGAACGTCGACATCGACGAGGACGGCAACGTCGTCGGTCTGTTCTGACCATCGGCGGTGTTCGTCGGTGCCTGATGGTCGGCCGGTGCCGTTTACCCTGGCTCGGAGATGAAGATCGTCAGATTCAAGGCGGGGGACGACATCGCCTACGGTCTCGCCGAGTCCGAGGGGGTCACTCTCTACCAGGGGTCGCCATTCGTGGCGTGGGAGGCGACCGAGACCATGATCCCGTGGGAGTCGGTCCAACTGCTCGCCCCGGTGCTGCCGTCCAAGGTCGTCGGCGTCGGGCACAACTTCGCCACCGAGGACGAGGAGACGGACGAGGCCAAGGAACCCGTCATCTATTTGAAGCCCGCGACATCGGTGGTCGGGCCCAACGCCCACGTGGTCAAGCCGCCTTCCAGCGACGAGATCCACCACGGTGCGACGCTCGCCGTGGTCATCGGGCGGGTCGCCCACAACGTCTCCGCCGAAGACGCATCCCAGTACATCTTCGGTTACACCGCCGCCAACGACGTGACGGCCCGTGATCTCTCAGAGCGCGACGGTCAGTGGACGCGGGCCAAGGGTTTCGACACGTTCTGTCCTCTCGGACCGGCGATCGAAACCGAACTCGACCCGCTGGAGCGACTGGCGATCGTGTCGCGGGTGAACGGCGAAGTGCGCCAGGCCGGGTTCACTCTCGACATGACCTTCGGAGTAGCCGAGATCGTCGAGTTCGTGACCCGGGTGATGACGCTGCTCCCCGGTGACGTCATCCTCACCGGCACCCCGTCGGGCGCCGGCCCGGTGGAGCCCGGGGACCTCATGGAAGTCGAGATCGACGGAATCGGAGTGTTGGCGAATCGTATGGTGGCTGGACGATGACGACGAGACTGCGCGTTGCCCCATCCCCGACCGGCAATCTCCACGTCGGCACGGCACGTGCCGCCCTGTACAACTGGCTGTACGCCCGTCATACGGGCGGCGTGTTCATCGTCCGGATCGACGACACCGACCGCGAGCGCTCCACATCGGAGTTCGAGGCGAACATCCTCGACAGCCTCCGCTGGCTGGGACTCGACTGGGACGAGGGCGTCGAGGTAGGCGGCCCGCACGGCGACTACCGGCAGTCTTCCCGCTTCGACCGCTACCGCGAAGTCGCCGAATCGCTGGTCGCCTCGGGCGCCGCCTACTACGACGACCGGTCCGAGGAGGAGCTCGAGGCGCTGCGCCAGAGGGCCCAGAACGAAGGAAAGCACCCCGCCTACTACATCCGGCGACCCTCCGACGTCCGCTCACAGGGCGCCATCCGTTTCGCCGTCGAGGAGTCGGTCGAGTTCGGGGACATGGTTCGGGGCGACATCCGCTTCGAAGCCGACTCGATCGACGACTTCGTGATCCTGAGGAGCGACGGAACCCCCACCTACCACCTCGCCTCCACCGTCGACGACGTCGACTACGAGATCACCCATGTCGCCCGGGGCGAGGACCTGCTGTCTTCGACGCCCAAGCACATCCTCCTGACCCGGGCGATGGGAGCGGAGCCTCCCGTCTACGCCCACCTGCCACTTCTCTTCGGGGCAGACGGCAAGAAGCTGTCCAAACGTCACGGGGCCACGTCGGTGACCGAATTCCGGGACGCCGGGTACCTGCCGGAGGCGATGGTCAACTATCTGGCGCTCCTCGGCTGGTCCCCGGGCGACGACCTGACCATGTTCGACTTGGACCTCGCCGTGGAGCGGTTCGATTTGGCCGATGTGCAGCGCAACCCGGCGATCTTCGACGTGGACAAGTTGAACTGGCTCAACGGCGAATACATCCGGGCCATGGCCGTGGAGTCGTTCACGGAGCGGGTCCGACCCTGGGTCGAGAAGGAGGTCGGCCCACTGAGCGACGCCGACTGGAGGCGGTTCGAGGACCTGGCTCCGCTCATCCAGGAGCGCACGAAGCTCCTGCCCGAGGCCGCCGACCAGGCTCGCTTCCTGTACGTCACCGACCTGACCTACGACGAGACGTCGTGGAAGAAGGTCATGGAAAAAGATGGGGTGAGCGAGGTACTCGAAGCTGCCCTCGGCGCCTTGAGCGATCTGTCCGAGTGGAGCGCCGAGTCCATCGAGGCGGCGCTGCGGGCGCTGCCGGAGCGTCTCGGCATGGGGGCCGGCAAGGTATTCCAGCCCGTCCGCGTCGCCGTCACTGGCTCCTCGGTGAGCCCGCCCCTCTTCGAATCGCTGGCCGCATTGGGAAGAGAAACCTCGATATCCCGGTTGGAAGAGGCCCGTCGCCGCCTCTGACCCCACGTTGGGGGAGCGGGCACCGTGGGATACCATGCGGTTGCAGCCCGGCCCCGTCGTCCAGCGGTCTAGGACGCCGGCCTTTCAAGCCGGTAACGCGGGTTCGAATCCCGTCGGGGCTGCCACACCACGCAACCCAGGGTTCGGCTGCACCGTCAGTGTGCGGCAGAGCCCTGGGTGGGCGGCTCGAAAGCCCGGCGTCCGCGGATGCCGGGCTTTCTCGTCCTCACGAGGCCGAACCGTCTCCCTCGGTGCGGATGACATCTGTCACCACGACTTCGTGACCCGCTTCACTACACGGCCTTTTCCTCGTTTCGCAAGATTGCCGGCCGCCGGATCACCTCGATTCGGCCCTCACACCGATCGCGAACAGGGAGAACCCGTGACCACTCAGACTCCGGCCGAGCTCGGCTCGCTCGACATCACCGCCATCAAATTCGGCCAGGCGATGACCGCCACCTCGTTGGCGATTGCCTTCGTGCTCGATCAATGGCCACTGGCGGCGGCAATCGGAAGCCTCAACCTGTTCGGCTCTCTGGCCCCCCGACTCAATGTCATGCCGCGGCTCTACGCCCTGGCGACACCGATCCTCAGGTTGCGGCGGCGTCTCATCGTGGACGAGCCCCAGCCGCACCGATTCGCGCAAGGCTTCAGTGGGACCGTCACGCTCGCCGGGTCGGCTCTGGTTGCCTTCGGGGCCACCGTCATCGGATGGAGCCTGGCGCTTCTGGTTTCGGCCCTGGCGATCCTCAACATCACCGTTGGCTTCTGCGCTGGATGCTTCACCTACCTCCAGCTGCGGCGGGCCGGAATCCTGGGAAGAGCCGGATGACGGGGCGACTCGTGCTGCTCGCCTTCCTGACGGCCGGGATCGCGACGGCGTGGTGGGCACTCACCGCGGGTCATCGGCGCCTCTTGCGCCGCCGGATCAGCGGTGAGCCCCGCACGGCCATCTTGTTCACCGCTTCGGACTGTGCCGCCTGTCGCGCCCAGGAACGCATCGTGGCCTCCCTGGAGCCAACGGTCGGACAGCGCATTCGGTCCGTCGATGTCGGCCGTCACCCGGACGTATCGGCACGCTATGGCGTGTTCACGGTCCCCACCACGGTCTTCTTCGATGGGGACGGCGCCGTGGCGGGCATCCAGTTCGGAGTGACCGACGCAGCTGTTCTGAAGCGGGCCCTCGACGTGGCATGAAGACACCTGCCGCAGCGCGGCTCTCCGTGGCCGGCTCACGGTATGGTCCTCGCTTCGTTCCGGAGCTAGGAGGTCGCATGCCGCACATCGATCTGGACCAGAACATCCCTGGGATCCGGGCATTGTTCGCATACCGTCCCGATACCGGACGGCCCCTCCAGGAGTTGGCCGAAGCCCTTCTGCGAGGGGAGTCGACCCTGGAACGCGGGGAGCGCGAACTGATCGCGGCATACGTCTCCCGACTCAACGAATGCAACTTTTGCTGCTGGTCTCACAGCGCGTTCGCCGCCAGGCAACTGGAGGGCGGTTACGACGTCGTCGATGCCACCCTCGCCGACCTGGACACGGCTCCGGTGTCGCCCAAGATGAAGGCGTTGTTGCGCATCGCGGCCAAGGTGCAGCAGAGCGGTCTGGCCGTGACCGACGAGGACATCGCCGCCGCCCGCGCCGAGGGGGCCACCGACCGGGAGATCCACGACGCCGTCCTGATCGCAGCCGCATTCTGCATGTACAACCGGTACGTCGATGGCTTGAGGGCGGCCACGCCGACAGACCGGGCGGCCTATGACGCCATGGCCGATCTGATCGTGACTGCCGGCTACGTCCGCTGAACGCGCCGGCCCTTCGTGGCCCGCATGGGTGACGGGCCACAGGACGCATGCGTACCCGCAACGTCATGGCGGCAATAGACTTCCCGCGCCGCCGCATGGACGCTTTCACCTACTCGACGTTCACCGCCACGATGGCGCTCGTCGCCCTCGCCCTGGCCGTCGTGGCTCTCGTCGTACGCTTCACCACGTCGCCCGAGACGAGAGCCGGGCTGGCATCATCGGCGCGTTGGCTCGCCTGGCTGGTCGCCGCCACGTGCATGACGGGGTCGTTGATCTATTCCGAGTATTTCCACTTTCCTCCCTGCCTCCTGTGCTGGTACCAGCGGATCGCCATGTACCCCCTGGCGGCGATCCTCCTCGTGGGGGCGATTCGCAACGACAGCAAGATCCGGACCTACGGACTGCCGCTGTCGATCATCGGTCTGGTCATCAGCATCTACCACGTGCTGATCCAGAACTTCCCGAACCTCGAGGCAGGAGGGGCGTGCGACCCAGCAGTTCCCTGCACGGCGAAGCTCGTGAACATGTTCGGGTTCGTGTCGATACCCTTCATGGCGGGGGCGGGATTTCTCCTAATCACCGTTCTGTTGGCAACCTTTAGCGGCGCCACTGTCCCAGAGAAAGACGCATGAACAACAAGCTGATCCTCTACATCGTCGGCGGAGTCGTAGGACTCGGACTCGTCATCGCCATCGCCATCTCAGCCGTCAGCGGCGGCACCTCCGAAGATGAGGTATATGGACAGGTGACCGCAGAAGGCGAGAACCTGCCTCCGTTCGGTGGCGACCCTTCGAGCGACGACGCCATCGGGTCGACAGCTCCCACCCTCACCGCCACCAACCCCGACGGCTCCACCGTCAGCATCGCCCCAGACGGGCGGCCGAAGGTCGTGCTCGTCATGGCCCACTGGTGCCCCCACTGCCAGGCGGAACTGCCACGGGTGGTCGATTGGCTGGAAGCCGGCAACAAGCCGGACAACGTCGACTTCTACGGAGTCTCGACCCTTCTCCAGAAGGTGCGGGGCAACTGGCCGCCTCAGGAATGGCTCGAGCGGGAAGGCTGGGACATCCCCACCATCCACGACGACCAGTCCAACACCGCCGCGGCGGCGCTGGGCTTGGTCGGGACCCCGTACTGGGTCGTTCTCGACGGCAACAACGAGGTCGTTTTCCGGGCGTCAGGCGAGATCACCCAGGGCAGCCTGGATGTCCTCAACGCCCTCTTCCAGACGGCCGCCGAATCCGCCGCCTGAGGCGAATCAGGACTCGAGGGCCTGGATCTTCTCCAGGCGGCGCCGGTGCCGCTCCTCGCCGGTGAACTCGGCATCGAGGAATTCGGCTACCACCGCCTCGGCCAGCTTCTCGCCGATGACCCGCGAGCCGAGGCACAGGACGTTCACATCGTCGTGCTCCACCATCTGCCGGGCGGTATATGTCTCCTGGGCAACGGCAGCCCGGATCCCGGCGAACTTGTTGGCGGCGATGCACGCCCCGGCGCCCGATCCACACACGACGATCGCCCGGTTGGCGCGCCCATCCAGGACCGCTCTCGCCGCCGCGGCTGCGAAGTCGGGATAGTCGACCGGGTCGGTGGAGTGGGTGCCGAGGTCGTAGACGGCGTGTCCCTGCTCGGTGAGCCATTTGGCTAGATGCTCTTTGAGCTCGTAGCCGGCGTGGTCGGCGGCCAAGGCGATTCGCATCGGCTCAGGCTACCTCTCGCAGACTCGCCTCCGTATCGACTCCCGGGGACTGTCTTCCGTGCGCCAACTCGTACACTGCAGCCGGATGCCCCAGATCATCGTCGAGGGAGGGCAGGCACTCCACGGCACGGTCGGCGTCCTCGGCGCCAAGAACGCGGTGCTGAAGGAGATGGCGGCCACTCTCCTCGCCCCCGGACGCCACCGGCTGACGAACGTCCCAGACATCCTCGACGTCACGTTGATGTCCGAGGTGCTGAGTCACGTCGGCTGCCACGTCGACCGACGGGACCACGAACTCCACATAGTCGTTCCGGAAGACTTGAGACCCGAAGCGCCGCTCCACCTGGTTCGCCAGATGCGAGCGTCGATCGTCGTGCTCGGCCCGCTGTTGGCCCGGTGCGGAAACGCCCGTGTCGCCCAGCCGGGGGGTGACGATCTCGGGGCGCGGCCCATCGACTTCCACCTCGACGGGCTCGAGCGGATGGGGGCATCGTTCGAGCTCATCCACGGCGAGCTAGTGGGCAGCGTCTCCGATCGCCTCATAGGCGCCGAGGTGGAGCTGCCCTTTCCTTCCGTGGGTGCCACTGAGAACCTGCTGTTCGCTTCCGTTCTCGCCAAGGGCAACACCACCATCGTCAACGCCGCCCGCGAGCCCGAGATACGGGACCTCGTCCGCCAGCTGCGCGAGATGGGCGCCGACGTCTCGGGGGAGGGCACCGCCATCATCCACGTGCGGGGAGTGGACGCTCTCACCCCTGCCATCCACCGAGTGGTCCCCGACCGCCTCGAAGCCGGAACCTATGCCATCGCCGGCGCCATCACGGCAGGCGATGTCACGGTCACCGGTTGCATTCCCGACGACTTGCGGATGGAGCTGCGCAAGCTGGAAGAGGCCGGTGTCGGCGTGGAGCGTGGCGACGGATGGCTGCGGGTGATCGGGCCCGAGCGGCCGCGGGCCGTCGACTTCGCCACGCTTCCGTTTCCCGGCTTCCACACTGACATGCATCCGCAGATGGTTGCGCTTCTCGCCGTGGCCGAAGGCACTTCGGTGATCACCGAGAACATCTACGACGCCCGTTTCCGTTACATCGGCGAGCTGAGACGGATGGGCGCCGACATCACGACCGAGTGGCAGCACGCCGTCGTGCGCGGGGTGGAACGTCTCTCCGGGTGTCCGGTGCTGGCCCACGACATCCGCGCCGGAGCGGCGGTGGTGCTCGCCGGGCTCAGAGCCGAGGGCACGACTGTGGTCGACGAGATCCACCACATCGATCGCGGCTACGAAGCGTTCGTCGAGAAGCTCGCTTCGCTCGGGGCGAAGATCCGCCGAACGTGATTCGGTGGGCGACTGCGCTGCTGGCGAGCCTCGTCACCATCGTCGCCGCGGCCTCGCCGGTGGCGGCTCAAGAGTCCGACCCGGAGGTCGTCCGGGCCGGAACGATCGAGGTCGTGCCCGCCGAGGAGGGGTCGGCGGTGTTGGTCAACGGCAGTCGATATGGCGGGAGAGTCCGCGTCAGTGCTCACTCGGCGGGACTGGCGATCGTGGAAGACGTTTCTCTCGACCAGTACCTGGCCGGAATCCAGGAGGTGCCCTTCGATTGGGAACCGGAAGCCTTGAAGGCCCAAGCCATCGCCGCCCGCACCTACCTCGCCTGGACTCTCTCCCGCGGGCGCACCGGGTCGGGACGCGCCTACGACTACGACATCTGCGCCACGGTCGCCTGCCAGGTCTACGCCGGGCTCGAACCCACTCTCACCGAGAACGGCGAACGCTGGCGGGCCGCGGTCGAAGCCACCGACTCCCAGATCCTCTTGCATGGGGGTGCTCCCGCTCAGACGTACTACTTCTCGACGAGCGGCGGCCGCACCCGCACGGTGTCGGACGTCTGGCCCGACATCGACCTTCCCTACCTGGTCGGCGTCGAGTCGCCAGACGAGGACTCTCCGTTCGTCGAGTGGATGTGGCGGCTTCCCCAGCGCCAGATGCAGAGGCTGGCGGAAGCTGCCGGTTTGGTCGACGGGGAGCTGGTCGAAGTGGTGACGACGACCCGTGGCGACGGCGAGGGACCATGGACAGTGACGTTGCGCTCCTCCGGCGGTGATGAGACCGTGGACACGTGGACGCTGAGAGGGATCTTCAACCAGGTCGGCCCAGCCGTCCTCTCTGCGCACCTTCCCGCCCTTCGCCAGGATGGGCCCCGATACCCCCAGACGGTCCTGTCGCCTTCGTACGAGATGAAGACCTACCGGCTGCCGCTTCTCGAACCAGGCGGGCCTCCGGTCTTGGCGATCCACCAGATCCAAGGCCGCGGATGGGGGCACTTGGTCGGGATGAGCCAATACGGAGCTCAGGCCATGGCCGAGCGAGGTGCGACGGCTCCCGAGATCCTGGCCCACTACTACGGGGGCCTGACGCCGGTCGAGGCTCCCGAGTTCGTCCCCGAACGGGTCGAAGTAGCTCTGGTGCTGGAAGTGGACGACTTCACCCTGGAGGTCACGGGGCCGGTCGATGTGTTCGTCGACGGCAGGCCCGCGGCCCGAGCCGAGCTCGGCACGTGGCACATGGCGGCTGACGCCGGATCGATCGAAGTCGAGCTCCCGGCGGGTATCGGTCTTCCGCCTCGGCTCCGTCCGCGGGCCGTCCAAGTCACCCCCTTCGGGATCGTGCTCCGTCTGGAGCTGACGTCGGCCGCCGAGGTGTCATGGGAGACGAGCCGCCGGGGCGAAGTGGTCGAAACCCATGGACCGGAGCGGCGTGACGCCGGCTTCTTCACGGTCGCGATCCCGTTGGACCCCACCGCCACCATCCGGCTGAAGGCGGTCAACGCACACGGTGGCATCGATGTCGTGCTCGGAAGCGACAGCCCCGGTTAACCTGATGGGAACACGGCCGAGGCCGCGGATGTTGATATGAACGACATGACTGACACCACCACCGAAGAATCGACGCCGGTCCACATCTCCACCACCCAGGACACGGATGGGGAGATCGACATGCAGTTGCTGGAGTCGACGCTCGATTACATCCGCCCCGCCATCCAGATGGACGGAGGCGACATCGTCCTCCAGAGCGTCGAAGACGGCGTCGTCACACTCCAGATGGTGGGTGCCTGCGGCGGTTGTCCCCTGTCGATGATGACGTTGAAGGCGGGCATCGAGCGGATCCTCAAGGATCGGGTCCCCGGTGTAGTCGCCGTCGACGCGGTCGCCTGACCGACTCTCGCTAGCCTCTCGGCGTGGACCCGACTGACCTGTGGCAACGGGCGCGCCAGGGCGACCGTCGCGCCCTCGCCCGCCTGCTGCGGATCGTTGAAGACCGTCAGGACGCGGCCCGGGGTGTTCTCGCCGACGCTTGGCGGCTGCGGCCGTCGTCGCACCTGGTCGGCATCACGGGGGCACCCGGGTCGGGAAAGTCCACACTCACCAACGCGCTGATAACCACGTGGCGGGCGTTGGACCGCCGCGTGGGGGTGATCGCCGTCGACCCTTCGAGCCCTTTCACGGGCGGGGCGCTGCTCGGAGACCGCATCCGGATGCAGGAGCACGTCACGGACCCCGACGTCTTCATCCGTTCGATGTCCAGCCGGGGAAGGCTGGGCGGGCTCGCCGACGCCACCGCCAGTCTGGTGACACTCCTCTTGGCCGTCCGCTTCGACCCCGTCGTGGTCGAGACGGTCGGCGTCGGCCAGTCGGAAGTGGAGGTGGTCCACCACGCGGACACCGTGGTGGTCGTCCTCACTCCCGGTTGGGGAGACGGCGTGCAGGCGGACAAGGCCGGGATCCTCGAGATCGGGGACGTGTTCGTCGTCAACAAGGCCGACGTCTCCTCCACCGGCGAGACCCGTCGCTGGCTGGAGGCGATGCTGGAGATGGCTCCCGACTCCGCCTGGGAGCCGCCCATCATCGACACCGTCGCCACCGAAGGCGCAGGAATCGACGAGCTCGTCGACGCCATCGACCGTCACCGGCGGCATCTGACGACGAGCGACGAGGGCATGCGCCGACGTGAGCGGCGAGCCCGAGGCTACGTCGAGGCGGCGGTCGCCGAGGGGATGCGCCGGAAGATGGCGGGACCCGACCTAGACGGAGTGCTGGCCGAGGTGACCAGCGGGGCGCTCGACCCTTGGACCGCCGCCGACCGACTCCTCGGAGCCTGAGGCGTCAGACGTCCCGGCGTTCCTGCTTGCCCTTTGAAAGCGCCGCCTGTGCCGCCGCCAGCCGAGCACCCTCGACCCGGGGCGGGCTGGCGGACACGTAGTCGAGACCTACCTCCATGCAGAAGGCGATCGACGCCGGGTCGCCGCCATGCTCGCCGCACACGCCGACCACCAGGTTCGGGTTGGCCGCCTTCCCCTCCTCGGTTCCGATCCGGATGAGCCGGCCGACACCGGCGGTGTCGAGGGTCTGGAACGGGTTGAACGGGAGGATCTGCTGCTCCAGGTAGTCGCCGAGGAACACCCCCTCGGCGTCGTCCCGGCTCAGACCGTAGGTCATCTGTGTGAGGTCGTTCGTGCCGAAGGAGAAGAAGTCGGCCGACCGGGCGATCTCACCGGCGGTGAGGGCCGCCCGAGGCAACTCGATCATCGTGCCGATAGGTACGTTCAGCTCCAGGCCGGCCTCGGCACCGACGGCGGCGATCTCTTCCTCGACCATCTCCCGCATTCTCTCCAGTTCGGGCGCCGTGGAGACGAGCGGGATCATGATCTCGAGGTGCGGGTCGCCACCGGCCCGGATGCGCCGGACCAGCGCCTGGGCGGCGGCTCCGGCCTGGAGGCGGTACAGCTCGGGGAACATCAGCCCGAGGCGCACACCGCGCAGGCCCAGCATCGGGTTGTCCTCCTCCCAGCGGGCCACTTCCGACCACATGCGCTGGAGCTCGGCGACCGACCTGCCGGCCCAGACTCGCCGAAGGATCTCGTGCTCCAGTTCCATCCGATTGGGCAGGAACTCGTGGAGGGGCGGGTCGAGGAGGCGGACGACGACCGGCAGTCCGTCCATCGCCGCGAGGATGCCCTCGAAGTCGTCGACCTGCTGGCGCTCCAGCCGGTCGAGAGCGTCCTGGCGAACCTCGGGGTCCTTGGAGAGGATGATCGTCTGGACGATCTCCAAGCGCTCGCCCATGAACATGTGCTCGGTGCGGGCCAGTCCGATGCCTTCGGCGCCGAGTGCCCTCGCCTTGGCGGCGTCCTCGGGGGTGTCGGCGTTGGCCCGGATCCCGATCACTCTCACCTCATCGGCCCAGCTGAGCAGTTGGGCCAGCTCCGGTGTCTCTTCCGGTGCCACCAGCGGTACCTGGCCGAGATAGACGGTGCCGTTGGTGCCGTCGATGGTGATCAGGTCGCCCTCTTTGAAGTCGTGCTCTCCGCACAGGGCGGTTTTGGCCGAGTTGTCGATGACGAGGCCGCTCGCACCGGTGACGGCCGGCTTGCCCATGCCGCGGGCCACCACGGCGGCGTGGGAGGTCTTGCCGCCCTGGGCGGTGAGGATCCCGGCCGCGGCCGCCATGCCGTGGATGTCGTCGGGAGTGGTCTCGGGCCGCACGAGGATCACCGGCCCGCCACCGTCGGCGGCCATCTCGACGGCGCGATCGGCGTCGAATGCAACCCGGCCGACGGCGGCGCCGGGGGAGGCGGCTACGCCGGTCGTGATCGGGACGACGTCGGAGGAGGTGTCGATCTGCGGTCGATGCAGCTGCTCGATCGAGTCGGGGTCGACCCGCATGATCGCCTCGTTGCGGTCGATCAGCCCCTCCTCGACCATCTTGACGGCCAACCGGACCGCCGACTGGGCGGTGCGCTTGCCGACCCGGGTCTGGAGGATGTAGAGCACGCCCTTCTCGATCGTGAACTCGATGTCGAGCATGTCCCGGTAGTGCTGCTCGAGGCGGGCCATGATGTCGAGCAGTTGGGCGTGCGGACCGGGATGCATGCTGGCGAGCTCGTCGAGCGTGTACGTGTTGCGGATGCCGGCGACCACGTCCTCGCCCTGGGCTCGAGGGAGGTAGTCGCCGAACGGCTCGGCGGCGCCGGTGCCAGGATCGCGGGTGAAGCACACCCCCGTCCCGGAATCCTCTCCGAGGTCACCGAACACCATCATCTGCACGTTGCAGGCGGTGCCGAGATCGTCGGGGATCCCGTGGATCCGCCGGTAGTCGATGGCCCGGCGGTTGTTCCAGGAGTGGAACACAGCCTCGATGGCGCCCCGTAGCTGCTCGCGGGGGTCGGAGGGGATCGGCCGGTCGGCGTGCTCACGGATCAAGGCCTTGAAGCGGTTGGCCGCTTCCCGGAGGTCCTCGGCGGTCAAGTCGGCGTCGCTGTCGACGCCTCGCTTGCCGCGAAGCTCGGAGAGGACGGCCTGGAAATGCCGGTCGGGGACCTCGAGCACGACGTCGCCGTACATCTGCAGGAAACGGCGATACACGTCCCAGGAGAAATGCGAATCCCCCGACCACTCTTCGAGCACCCGGACGACGTCGTCGTTCGTCCCGAGGTTGAGGACCGTGTCCATCATCCCCGGCATCGAGAACACGGCGCCGGACCTGACGGACAAGAGGAGAGGCACCGGGCCGGCGCCGAAGGATCGGCCGGTCTTCTCCTCGAGGCGGGCGATGGCGTCGTCCACCTCTTTCCACATCTCTTCCGGGAGCTCGCCTTCCTTGAGCATCACCCGGCAGGCTTCGGTGGAGATTGTGAACCCGGGCGGCACGGGTAAGCCCAGCTTGGTCATCTCCGCCAAGCCGGCGCCCTTGCCACCCAGCAGATGCTTGTCGCTCTCAGTGGCGCCGAAATCGAAAACGTAAGGCACTGTCGTCCAATCTCCTGATCGTTCCCGCCCGAACGCTATCAGACACATCACAGGCCGCCTCCGGGCGAAAGTCACAACACCAGGAGACGGACGACATTGCTCGTCCGGGCGGGAAGGCCCGGACCTTCAGTTCACCGAGGAATTTCGCCGGTTACGGGCGCCGGAGGGCGGGTCTCGTTCCAGGGCTCGCGGCGATTCACCTCTGGGTAACTTTGTTCGTTTTTCCTGCTGATCGCTTTCACCAGCGCTGCCCCGACGACCAGGCCGATGAGCATCGCCCAGATCATCCGGCGCCGCGACTTGCGGGCGGTGACGAGATTGAGGCGCTTGAGGGTGGCGTCGGGGAGCTGCTCCATCTGCTCGCCGAAGCGCTCCACCATCAGCTCCCCTAGCTGACGGGACTCCGTCCCCAGCTTCTCGAGGAGATCGTCGGCGCCTTCTTTCACCTTCTCGGCTACCGGGCTCATCTGGTCCATCAGCCCGACAGCCGTGGCCCCGAGGGTCTTCAACACGTTCACTTGTTCCTCCATGTGTCGACGTCTTCGCCCGGGTGGACGCTTAGACCCCTACCCCGAACGTAGTCCGTTCAAAGCGGAGAAGTTCAAAACGCCGAGTACCCGCCGTCTACGACTATCTCAGTTCCCGTCATGTATGCCGAAGCCGGTGAGGCGAGGAAAACGGCGACTCCTTCGAAGTCTTCGGCCGTGCCCCATCGTCGCAGCGGCACCCGGAAGCGCAACGCATCCTCGAACCGCTCGTTGCCCTGGAGCTCGTCGGTCATCTCGGTGGCGACCCAACCCGGGGCGATCACGTTGACCCGGATGTTGTGACGGGCGAGGCGCACCGCCAGCGCCCGGGCGAAGGCCGTGGCAGCTCCTTTGGACGCCGAGTAGTGGGGTGCGGTCGGGTTGCCGCGATTGGCGGCGATCGACGAGGTGATCACGATCGAACCCGGGGCGTCGCGGGCGATGAGATGGCGGGCGACTTCGCGGGCGACGAGGAACACGCCGCCGACGTTGACGTCGAACACGTTCTCCAGTTCGGCCAACTCCATCTCCGGGAACGCCACCCCGGAGGTGACCCCGGCGTTGGCGAAGACCGAGTCGACCTTGCCCATCTGGTCGACCGTTGCTGCCAGAGCGTCGATCACCGATCTCTCGTCGGTCACATCACAAGCGACGGAGATGGCCTCGCCTTTCCCGAGCCCGGACAGCCGCCCAACGGCCTCGTCGGCCTTCTCGAGGTCACGTGCCCAGATCGCCACCGAAGCATTGGCCCGGGCGAGGCCCCGGGCCAATCCGAACCCGATTCCCCGGTTGCCGCCGGTGACGATGCTGACGTGTCCGGTCAGATCGAAGAGTTCCACTTCGGGGAGCCTAGAGGTCAGCCGCCGACCGCGGCGGCCAGGCCGAGAGCGGCTCCGGTCCAGAGTTCGAGGCGGGCGGTCTGGGACAAGACCGGGATCAGGGCCGCGCCTTCGGCGCCCGATGAGATCGTCCGGTTGGGGCCGATGGCGAACGGCGCCAGGAAGGCGGCGAGTCCTGTCAGGCGGGGGGTGACCCCGGCGATGGCGGCGACAGCCACGACGAGGAACGCTCCGTAGGTGAGCACGGCGTACATCCGCTCCGTGCCCCCCCGACCCAGGACCACGGCCAGGGTGCGTTTTCCCACCCGCGCGTCGGTGTCGATGTCGCGGCGGTTGTTGGCGACGAGGATCGCCGCGGCCAGCATGCCCATCGGGATGGCCAGGATCCAGGCGCTGAGCGGGGCGGTCATGTCGTGGACGTAGCGGCTGCCCACAGTGGCGACGAGCCCGAAGAAGACGAAGACAGCCAACTCGCCGAGCGCCCGGTAGCCGTAGGGGAGAGGGCCTCCGACATAGGTCAGCATGGCGATGACAGACGCCACGCCGATCGCCGCCACCACCCATCCGGCGATGGCGATCAGCCAGATCCCCGCCGCCACAGCGACCGCCACGGCGAGCCAGGTGGCGGTCCACATGGCGCGCGCCGACACCCGCCCGGAGGCGACCATCCGCGGCGGGCCGACACGGTCGGCGGGGTCGGCGCCCCGGGCGGCGTCGGAGACGTCGTTGGCGAAGTTGGCCGCTACCTGGATGGCGAGGGCGCCGACCAGCGCGGCGATGAAGGCGTCGGCTCGGAAGACTCCGTCGCCGATCGCCAACCCCGTGCCGACGAGGACCGGCGAAGCCGCCGCCGGCAACGTCCGCGGCCTCGCCGCTTCCACCCACGCCTCGAACGTGCTCATGGGCTAGGCGCGTGTTGCAAGTCGCGAGTGGTAGGTCGCGAGTCGCGAGTCTCTGAGCAGTCAGCGTCTGCCCACTGCCGTCCGCCGACAGCCGTCGGCCGTCTGCCCACTTCCGGCTTCCGACTTCCGACTTCCGACTCCATCAATACATCCACGGGAAGCGGTGGAAATCCGGTGGGCGCTTCTCCAGGAAAGCGTCCCGGCCCTCTCTCGCCTCTTCGGTCATGTAGCCGAGGCGAGTCGCCTCTCCGGCGAAGATCTGCTGGCCGACGAGGCCGTCGTCCACCAGGTTGAAGGCGAACTTGAGCATCCGCTGGGCCATGGGCGATTTGGCCGTGATCTCCCGAGCCCACTGCAGGGCGGTCGCCTCCAACTCGGCGTGTGGCACCACCTCGTTGACCATGCCCATCTCCTTCGCCTCCTGCGCCGAGTAGGAGCGGCCGAGGAAGAAGATCTCCCGGGCCCGTTTCTGGCCGACCATGCGGGCCAGGTAGGCAGACCCATATCCGGCGTCGAAGGAGGCGACGTCGGCGTCCGTCTGCTTGAAGACGGCGTGCTCGGCCGAGGCGATCGTCAGGTCGCAGACCACGTGGAGGGAGTGGCCACCGCCCACCGCCCATCCGGGGACGACGGCGATCACGACCTTCGGCATGAAGCGGATCAGCCGCTGCACCTCGAGGATGTGGAGACGGCCGAGGCGGGCGGTATCGACCGTGTCGGCGGTTTCTCCTTCGGCGTAGCGGTAGCCCTCCGGTCCCCGGATCCGCTGGTCCCCGCCGGAGCAGAACGCCCAGACACCGTCCTTGGGGGAAGGGCCGTTGCCGGTCAGGAGGACGCAGCCGACGTCGGGCGTCTGGCGGGCATGGTCCAAGGCGGTGTACAGCTCGTCGACGGTGTGCGGCCGGAAGGCGTTGCGAACCTCGGGGCGGTCGAAAGCCACCCGGACCGCTCCCACGTCCCGCGCCCGGTGGTAGGTGATGTCGGTGAAGTTGAAGCCGGGCACCGGTTCCCAGGCATCGGGATCGAAGATCTCGGAGACCATGCAGCGAGATTAGATGGGGTCCGGTCTCGCTACAGATCAGTTGTCTTGCCGCCGTAAAGTAACCAACATGTGGCGGGCGGCGACTCTGGCCGCCGGCTAACGACCTCGAAGGGAAACCCCAGATGATCTTTGCCTATCTCGATCCGGGTTCTGGAAGTCTGATCCTGCAAGCGGTGCTGGGCGGGGTGGCCGGGCTCGGTGTGGCCGCCAAGGCGATGCGCAGCCGGTGGCGTTCCCGAAAGGCCGAGGAATCGGCTCCCGAGCAGACGTCAGAACAGGCCGACCCGGTACCGGCCGAGGACGCCCAGGAAGGCTGATCCCATTTGAACCGGGCCGATCCCGGGTCGTTTCGGGACCCGGCGTCACATGTCGTCCTGGGCGACACAACGGTCACGCGGATCCTGGATGAGCGCGGCCTGGCGGACTGGCGCGCCCTGCAACAGACCGAGTTCTTTCGACGGGCGACCGCCGACGGTCGCCTGATCGAGACCTCCGAGGTGGAAGCCCCAGAGGGCGCTGCCGGCGCCCTCGAGCACCCTCGGCTCCGCTTCATCACCTATCCCTACGAGTGGACCTTCTCGATGTTGCGCGATGCCGCCGTCCTCCAACTCGACCTGATGCTGGAGGCGCTCGCCGAGGGAATGATCCTGAAGGACGCCACCCCTTACAACGTCCAGTTCGTCGGCGGCCGTCCCCAGTTCATCGACATCGGCTCGTTCGAGCAGTACCGCAAGGGTGAGCCGTGGATCGGCTACCGCCAGTTCTGCCGCCAGTACCTCCATCCGCTGCTGATGGAGGCGTGGTGTGGGGTTCCCTTCCAGCCCTGGCTCAGAGGTGACCCTGAGGGGCCGACCAGCGCCCAGATGTGGCGGCTGCTGCCCGCTCGCCGCAAGGCGTCTCCGGCGGCCATCCTCCACATCGGGCTCCAGGCTCGGGCCGAAGCTCGCCTCGCCGGTCGGGAGGTGCGGCGGTCCCTCGCCGAAGCTGGATTCACCGCCGACCTGATCCGCGCCAACGTCGAGAAGCTGCGCGCGTTGGTCGAGTCACTGGAGTGGGAAACCGCCGGCGGAGCCTGGTCCACCTACCACGGGTGCGACCACGTCGCTCGGGACAGGAACCTGAAGACCGAGTTCCTGATCGAGGCACTGGAAGAGGTCTCACCAGCGACCGTCCTCGACCTGGGTGCCAACGACGGTCATTTCAGCCAGGTCGCCGTTTCCCGGGGCGCCGACGCCATCGCCGTAGACGGCGACGAAGTCGTGCTCGACCGGCTCTATCGATCGCTGACGCCGGGCGTGTCCATGACTCCGGTGCTGACCGACCTCCAGAACCCGTCCCCGTCCCAGGGATGGGCAGGGGTGGAGCGGCCTTCGCTATTCGAGCGGGCCCGTCCCGACCTCGTCATCGCCTACGGCCTCATCCACCACCTGATCTACACCGCGTCGATCCCTCCGGCGAACGTAGTCGAGTGGCTCGCCGGATTCGGCGTGCCCGTCGTGGTCGAATTCGTCGCTCCTGAGGATCCGATGGTCGCTCAGCTCACCGCCAACAAGAGGCCGGAGGAACTCCATGCCGACAGGGACAGGGAGGCCTTCGAACGGCTGGTGCGCCGCCACTTCGAGGTGGTGAGGGAGGCCGATCTACCCGGAGGTACGAGGCGTCTTTACCATCTGGCTAGATGAGACGGACTTTCGAGCGGGCTGGAGAGATCCGCCCCCTGGCCGTCCTGGCATCGATCGTCGGCTTGGGCACATTCGCTCTCGGCCAACCACTGCTCGACCTGCTAGGTCGCAACCCGGAGTTCTTCGTCGCCCGTCGGTTCCCCGTCCCTGACATCTGGCTCCTCGCTGCCGGATTGTTGCTCGTCCCCTTCGTCCTGGCAGCTCTGGTCCTGGGCGTTCGAGTCCTCCATCGCCCGACAGGGACTTTCCTGCACCTACTGACGATGGCGATTCTGGCCAGCGTGGCGCTGACGGCGATCTTCGTGAACGCGGGATTCGAAACCTGGCACCCGGCGTTGTTCTATTGCGTCGCCGCGGCGATGGGCTTGGGTCTCGTCGCCCTCTACGCCCGGTTCCCGCTGGTGCGCACCGGTGTCTCGTACCTGGGTTTGGCCCCGCTCGTTGTGATCGGCTGGTTCGCCTTCGCCACCCCGACCAGCGACGTCTTGTTCGCCGCCCGCGCCGATGTACCGGAGGCAGTCCACGTCGGCAACCCGGCGCCCGTCGTGATGATCGTCTACGACGAGTTCCCGCTGGCATCGATGGTCCTCGACGATGGCTCGCTCGACACCGAGCATTTCCCCTCGTTCGGCCGCCTGGCCGCCGACGGGGTGTGGTACCGCAATGCCGTCGGGGTGCATCAGCAGACCGAGGAGGCGGTCCCGGCTCTGCTCACGGGGCGAGTCGTGCCGGAGGGCTCCATCCCCACGACCGCCCACCACCCTTTCACCATCTTCTCCCTGCTCTCCGGCGAATACGACGTCGAAGCGATCGAAAACGTCACCGAGCTCTGCCCCCCGTACATCTGCGGGAACGTCAGCCGACCTGTCGCTCCGCCAGCGGAGAGATGGCAGTCGGTACTGGGTGACCTGGCGGTGGTCTACGGACACCTGATCACCCCCGAAGCCGTCGCCGCCTCCCTGCCGCCCGTCGATCAGGGATGGGGAGGCTTCACCGACGAGGACACCGCCGACTTCGACATCATCGACCGATTCCTCACTCAGGTTTCCAACGACCGCCGGCGTGACCTCAGCCGCTTTCTCGAGTCTGTCGAACGGATCGAGGGGCCGGCGTCCTTCCGCTACGCCCACTTCCTCTATCCGCATCACCCCTGGGACCTCACCGCCGACGGAAGGCTCCACAACGCTCCCCGTCCTCCGGGTCGGGACAACGTCGGCTGGGGCGACGATGCCTATCTGGTCGCCCAGGGATGGCAACGTCACCTCATCCAGGCACATTGGGCCGACGCCATGCTCGGGCAGGTCCTCGACCAGCTCGAAAGCCAGGGCATGTACGACGAGGCGATGATCGTCGTGGCGGCCGATCACGGGATCACGATCCGTCCCGGCACCGAGCACCAGCGGACCGTCACCGACGGCACCGTCGGGACGATCTCTTTCGTGCCGCTCTTCGTGAAGTACCCCGGCGGTTTCGGCGACGCTCCCGAACCGGGCACCATCGACGATCTCCGGGCGGAGACGGTGGACGTGGTCCCGACCATCGGAGACGTGCTCGAGGTCTCGATCCCCTGGCAGACCGACGGCGTGTCACTGCTCGACGAGCGACGCCGGGCGGAGAGGACTGCCTCGGTGATGCACGGCACCAACGGCGACGTCGAGATCCCGCTGGATCTGGCGCCGCTCATGGAGGTGGTCGAAGAGCAGGACAGCTGGTTCCCCGGCGGCGACCCCTATCTGCTGGCACCGCCGCAGTGGCGGGACCTTCTCGGCCAGTCGGTCTCCGAAGGCATCGATCAAGCCGGAGTCGACCTGACCTTGTCCCAGGCGGAAGAACTCGCCGCCCATGAGCCGGGCTCCGAACCGATCCCGTCGTACCTGTCGGGGACCGTGACGGTCCCGGAGGGAGCGACAGGCCAGGAGATCGTGGCGGTGACGGCCGACGGTGAGGTGGTAGCGGTCACCCGTTCCTACGAGCCGGAGGGGAGTTCGGCGTTGTGGGAGGCGATGGTGCGGCCCGAGATCGTCGACGGGGGAGCGGAATTCGAAGTCTGGCTGGTGAGGGGCTCGGCCAGCCAGCCGTCCTTCTTCAGGTGAGGCGGTTGTGCTGACCGAGTGGATCCGCTCCCACCCGCCCAGCCGGCCGTTCCTCGTCAGTGGCGAAGGCACTCTGACATACGGGGACCTTCTCGCCGCAGGAGCCCCCGACGGCCCCGGTCAACACGTCGTCGTGCCCGACGGGACCCTGGAGTCGGTGGTCCGGTTGATGACAAGCCCCGGAAATGGGCGGCAACTGGTTCTCATAGATCCGTCCTGTCCTGTCGAGGAGAAGCGCCGCCGACGGGAGGTGGCAGCGAGCGCTGCAGGCCAGGCCGCGGCCACCATCCTCTTCACCTCCGGAACCACCGGTCCGGCGAAAGCTGTGCGGCTCACCGCGGGCAACTGGGAGGCGGCGGCTCGGGCTTCCGCCGCCCACCTCAACCACACGCCCGACGACGTGTGGCTGGCGGCCATGCCTCTCCACCACGTCGGTGGCCTCTCGATCCTGTACCGCTCCGCCTTCGTCGGGGCGGCCGTCAGATGGCTGCCCCGCTTCGAGGTCACCGCCGTCGCCGAGGCGATGCGCGGGGATGTGACGATCGTGTCGGTCGTGCCCACGATGCTGAGGCGCCTGCTCGACCACGACGATGGCCTATATCGGGACCTGAAAGCAGTCCTCGTCGGTGGAGGGCCCATCCCTCCCGGCCTGCTCGAGGAGGCCCATTCGCGTGGCATACCGGCCCTTCCCACCTACGGGATGACCGAGACCTGTGCTCAGGTCGCCACCTTGCGTCCCGGGTCGCGGCCTCGTTATGCGGCTCATCCGCTGCCCGGCATCGACGTGCGAGTCGTGGGGGAGCGGATCCACCTGCGAGGAGCACAGATCTCACCCGGCTACGTTGGGGAAGCCGACCGGTCGCCGGAGGACTGGTTCGTCACGCCGGATCGAGGAGTACTCGACGAGGACGGCGCGCTGCGGCTACTCGGAAGGGTCGACCGGGTCGTCGTCACGGGAGGCGAGAACGTCGACCCTGGACGGGTGGAGTCGATCCTCGCCAGCCATCCCGGGGTGGAGGCCGCGGCCCTGGTCGGCGTGCCTGACCCGGAATGGGGAGAACGCCTGGTCGGGGTGTACGTCGGGGCGGCCGAACCTGCCTCGTTGCGGGCTTGGGCGGCAGAGCGCCTCGCTCCGTACGAGGTGCCTCGCGATCTCAGGAGGGTGGAAGAGATGCCTCTCGCCGGAGGCGGCAAACCCGACCTGGACGCGGTGCGGGCGCTGTTCTGACGTCTACGACTCCGGGGGACGGCGGAGACGTTTCTTCTCCGACAGCCGTCGCTTCTCTTCCAGGCGCCGGCGCCGGGCTGCCATCGTGGGCCGGGTGGGCCGACGAGGCTTAGGCCGTTCCATGGCCTCCAGCAGACGGGCAGCGAGCCGTCTCCTCGCCGCCGCCCGGTTCTGCCATTGCGATCGTGACTCCGAAGCCCTCACCGTCACCACCGGCCCCAGCCGGGAGACGACACGGTCGCGTACTTCAGGAGGAAGGGCACGGGTGGCGGCCACGTCGAATCGAAGCTCCACTGCCGTCTGGGAGCGGTTGGCGTGCTGGCCACCCGGGCCGCCCCAGGTCGTGAAGCTCTCGTTGATCTCCTCGTCGGGGATCGTGAACGAGCCGACCTGGAGGCCGTCTTCCATCCCTACTTCTCGTAGTACTCCGTGCCTAGGTGGGTGATGAGATCCTCACCCATCATCTGGCGCAGGTTGTTCTTCAGCTTCGTCAGCTGGATGAACAGGTCGTTTTCGGGATAGATCTCCGGCGCGTGCTGCGGGGTCTTGTAGTAGAAGGACAGCCACTCCTGGATGCCCTTGCGCCCTGCCCGGTGGGCGAGGTCCATGAAGAGGGCCAGGTCCAGAGCCAGCGGAGCCGCCAGGATCGAATCCCGGCACAGGAAGTCGATCTTGATCTGCATGGGATAACCGAGCCATCCGAAGATGTCGATGTTGTCCCATCCTTCCTTCTCGTCGCCCCGCGGCGGGTAGTAGTTGATCCGCACCTTGTGGTACAGCTCGCCGTAGAGCTCCGGATACAGCTCGGGCTGGAGGATCTGCTCGAGCACCCCGAGCTTCGAGACTTCCTTCGAGCGGAAGGAGTCGGGATCGTCGAGGACCTCCCCATCGCGGTTGCCGAGGATGTTCGTCGAGAACCACCCCTTGACGCCCAGCATCCGAGCCTTCAGGCCCGGAGCGACGATGGTCTTCATCAGCGTCTGGCCGGTCTTGAAGTCCTTGCCGGAGATCGGCACGCCGCGCAGTTCGGACAGTTCGACCATCGCCGGTATGTCGACGGTGAGGTTGGGGGCGCCGTTGGCGAAGGGAACGTCGGACTGCAGGGCGGCGTAGGCGTAGATCTGGGACGGGGCGATGTCGGGATGCGATTCCTTCAAGCCCTTCTCGAAGGATTCGAGGTCCATGTGGACATCGCTCGGATCCCGGTAGGTCTCGGTCGAGCCGCACCAGACCATCACGACCCGCTCCACGCCGTGCTCTTCGCGGAAGCGGTCGATGTCGGCCATCAACGCCTCGGCCTGGTCCATCTTCGTGCCCCCGAGGCCCTTGACGTTGTCCACGCCGTTCAGGTTGCGGACCCAGTGGTGGTCGAAGACAGCCTGCATCGGCTTGATCAGGCGCAACTCTTCGCCGACCGCCTCGATGTGGTGCGGCTCGAGCACGCCGGCCTTCATCGCCGCGGCGTAAGCATCGTCGGAGTAGGCGTCCCACCCGCCGAAGACGAGATCGTCGAGAGAGGCGAGAGGGACGAAGTCCTTGATCAGTGGGTTGCGAGCGTCGTCGCGGCGACCCAGGCGGATGTGGCCGATCTGGGTCAATGACCCATAGGGTGCGGCCAGTCCTTTCCGCGCCGCCAAAACTCCGGCATAGAGCGTCGTGGCGACGGCTCCCATTCCCGGGGTGAGGACCCCGAGTTTGCCGGTGGCGGGTGCGATGTCGACGGGTTTGGACACAGCAACACCTCCTGGACGAGGAACTTCGTGACCCAACGATACGGGGATGGGGCCGAGTCTCCGAACTCCGGTGCCGTTTCTCGGGCCGGTAGGGTGAAGCGGTGGACTTCGGTGACGGGACGCTAGAGCCCTCCGTGGACATCGCGCTCCTGGCCGATGCCGTGCAGGCGAGCCAGGGAAAGCTCTTCGTCCTCGGTGGGGGGTGGGACGTCCTCACCGTCCGTTCGCTGCCTGCCCGGCACCCCAGCATGGGCATCGGCTTGCGCGTGCGGGTGCCGTGGGGTTGGCCCGGCGAGACGGTGGTCCTCGAGGTCGAGCTCCAGGACGAGGACGGCCGGTCCGTCCTGCCGGGAACGCTCAAGGCGCCGGTTCCGGTTCGACGACCGCCTCACCTGCCCGAGGGTCAGGACCTCACGGTCGTGCGCGCCCTCACCTTCACCAACATCGTCTTCAGGGAAGCGGGCGCCTACTCGTTCGTCATCTCCATCGATGGCGACGTGAAGGAGCGTCTCCGGTTCATGGTCCGCATGCGGGAGACGCCGATGTGACCATCCGCATGCCGATGTTCCCGCTCCAATCCGTCGTCTTTCCCCACACGGCACTCCCTCTCCGGGTGTTCGAAGCCCGCTATCAGCATCTGATCGACGACGTCTCGGCAGGGGATAGGACCTTCGGGACTGTGCTCATAGAAAAGGGATCGGAGGTCGGGGGAGGGGATGAGCGATTCGACGTCGGCACGGCTCTCCGCATCGCCTCCATCAGCCGCCTGCCCGAAAGCGACCACCGGAGGGTCATCGCCGCCGCGGTGTGGCGCCTGCGCATCTCCCGGTGGGTCGCCGAGGAGCCCTACCCGATGGCGGACGTGGAGCCCTGGCCCGACGAGCCAGAGGACGTTCCCCCGGCCCTCCTCGACGAAGCCGAGTCGGCGATCCGCCGGGTGCTGGCCCTGGCCAGCGAGTTGGGAGCCGACACCTCGGCGATTCGAGTGGACCTCGCCACCGATCCACTCACGGCCAGTTACCAGATCGCAGCCCTCGCCCCCGTCGATCCCCTCGACGCCCTGGCGCTCCTCTCGTCGTCCGGGCCGGCGAGCCGGCTGCTCCTGTGCCTCGAGCTGCTGGACGGGGTCGCCGATTCGCTCCGCGACCGCCTCGGCGGCTGAGCGGGGAAAAACCACTCAAACTCCTGGGCGTGTACGCCGATACACAGCGCACAACCATCCTGTAGCCAGGGAGTGAGCTGCTGTGATGGCACGATGTGAGGCCGGGTTCGAGCGACCCGGCCTCACACTGGTTGTGGGGCGACAGGGGCCGCATCCGCGTTTGGTGTCCAGCGACCCATGGTCCGCCCGGGATTTGTGAACAGAATCACGAGCGGTCTAGGGTCGTCTCCGCTTCCAGGCCAGACGGTCGATTTCCACCATCCCCGTTCCTCTGGAGTTCCCCATGAAATCCAAAGCTATTGCCGCGCGCCTCGTGGCGGTCTCGCTCGGCATCCTCTCGCTCGCCATCCCCGCTTCGGCGGCTCCCGACTTCGAGCTGACCTTCCCCCAGGAGGCGGAGGTCACCGAGTTCACGAGCAGCTGGGGCGCGGCCCGAGCCGGTCACAGCCACAAGGGCAACGACCTCATGGCTCCCAAGCTCACCGAGGTGTACGCCGCCGCCGACGGCGTGGTCGTCTGGATCAGGGACCGGGGATCGGCCGGCCGGTACATCGCCATCGACCACGGCGACGGCTGGGAGACCTGGTACATGCATCTCAACAACGACACCCCGGGAACCGACGACGGCGCCGCGCCCTTGGAAGCAGGCGTTGCGGTCCGCGTCGGTGACCGGGTGAAGGCAGGCCAGGTGATCGGCTGGGTGGGCGACTCGGGCAACGCCGAAGGCTCCTCGTCCCACACCCACTTCGAGCTCCACTACAACGGCAGCCCGATCGATCCGTATCCCTACCTGATCGACGCCTTCGAGCGCGCCTTGCGCCAAACCGAGCCGGCGCCGCATTCCATCTTCAGCCCGATCTGAGACAGCCGATCAGATGTGGGCGGCCTGGTCGAGGGCGTACACCGCTTCTGCCAGGTCGGGACGCGACCGGTCCACGGTGGCGACCTCGGCGATGGCGGTCTCCGGCACGGGATCGTCGCCGGCCACCCATATGACCCGTCGCACCGCCGCTGACTGGACGGCGCGACTCCAGCCCTGGAGCACCTGGTGTGGCGTGGGAGCGAACGACCGCTGCCGGTGGTCGGCAGCCGCTTCGGTGACGAGGACGGCCGAGAAGCAGTTGAGGCAGGCTCCGGCGATGTGGGAGTCGTCAGAGACGTCACCCAAGGCGACCTTCACTCCCATGCCCCGCAGGGATTCGGCTGTGTCGGGGTCGGTGACGAAGGCTCGCACCTCGCGGTCGGGTGACAGCAGGCGTTCGATGATCTCCCGCCCCGAGGGAGTGTCGGCTCCGATGACGATCACCGGCATGGCCCGCAACCTAGCGTCGTTGCCGAGGTTTTCTGTTATGCGCATATGCGTATCGCGGCCCCGGAATCGTGTTGTAGACTCTCCACCCCTTTCCCGATCGATTGGAGAGCCCGCTCCGTGACCGCCGTGCCCCCTCTGTACGACCCTCGATTCGAGCACGATGCCTGCGGCGTGGGCTTCATCGCTGCTCGTGACGGGTCGGCCTCCCATCGTCTGACGAGGCTGGCGGTCGACTGCCTGCGTCACCTCGATCATCGGGGAGCGAAGGCGGCCGACGGGACGGGCGACGGCGCCGGGCTCCTGACTCAGATCCCGCTGCGGATCATCCATCGTGACATGGCTGCCGCCGGGGTCACGATCGACCCTTCCCGTGAGCTCGGGATCATCGTCTGCTTCTTCCCGCCCGACGAAGCCGAGGAGTTGCGTCGGCAGGTCGAGAAGGCCGTCGAAGCCGAGCGGGCGACGGTCGCTTTCTGGCGGTCCGTTCCTATCGATCCCTCGGTTCTCTCCACCCGGGCGCGGGCCAGCCTGCCGCTGATCCAACAAGCCGTGGTCGTGGCCGCGGAGGGAGTCGAGGACGAGGCGTTCGAGCGTCTCCTGTTCCTCGCCCGCAAGCGGATCGAGCGGGAGGCGACATCCGAGGAGTTCTCGATCCCGTCGGCGTCGTCTCGCACCGTCGTCTACAAGGGCCTGTTCACCGCCGCCGACATCGCCGCGTTCTACTGGGACCTCGTCGATCCTGAGTACGAGACCGCCTTCGCCATCTTCCATCAGCGGTACTCGACCAACACGTTCCCTTCGTGGCACATCGCCCAGCCGTTCCGGGCGCTGGCCCACAACGGCGAGATCAACACCATCTCGTCGAACCGCTCCTGGACACGCGCCCGGGAGAACGCCGCCATGATGCCGGGCCGCCGGCCCACCGTCTGGGGCGAGCGCGTCGAAGACCTGAGCCCGTTCCTCCAACCGGGCCTCTCCGACTCGGGCAGCCTCGACAACATGTTCGAGCTGCTCATCCGCTCGGGCCGCGACCTGCCCCACGTCAAGGAGATCCTGATCCCCGCCGCCTGGGAGAACGTCGCCGACCTCACGCCGCCGCTGCGGGCGTTCCACGAGTACCAGGCGTTTCTCACCGAGCCGTGGGACGGTCCGGCGGCTATCGCCGCCACCGACGGTGTCGACCTCCTCGCCGCCGTCGACCGCAACGGCCTGCGGCCGGCGCGGTGGGCCATCACCCCCAACGTCGTGCTGGTGTCGTCCGAAGCCGGAGTCTGCCCCGAAGAGGAGGCGCAGGCGGAGCGCACCGGCCAGCTCGGCCCGGGCGACATGCTGGTGTTCGAGCGGCGGACCGGGGCGATCCGCTTCGGTGACGACCTGCGGGCGCTGATGGCGGCCCGGGCCCCGTACGAGGACTGGATCTCGAACGAGACGCTGTACGTGCAGCACCCCTTCGACCGGTCGGCGGACGACCGTTTCGACGCCGCCGCCCTCTGCCGCGTGTTCGGCTACACCGCAGAGGAGCGCCGCCTGATCCTCGCCGAGATGGCAGAGGGCAAGACCCCCATCGGCTCCATGGGCAACGACACGGCCCTCGCTGCCCTGTCGGACTACCCGCGGCGCTCGTCGCACTACTGCCACCAGGTGTTCGCCCAGGTGACCAACCCGCCCATCGACCCGATCCGCGAGCAGCTGGTCATGTCGCTTCGCACCTACCTCGGTTCGCGGGGCTCCCTCCTCGACGAGACGGAGGCCACCGCCCACCTGATCGAGCTGTCGTCGCCGATCCTCTCCGACGCCGAACTCGAGTCGATCGTCTTCTCGGGCGACCCCGGGTTCTTTTCCCACTGGATCCCGGCGTTGTGGCCCGCGGCTGAGGGCCCGGCCGGGATGCGGCGGCGCATCGAAGAGGTGTGCGACGAAGCGGAGGAGGCGGTCCGGGCGGGGGCCACGATCATCGTCCTGTCCGACCGGGAACTCGACGCCCAGCAGGCACCCATTCCGATGACGATCATGGTGGGGGCGGTCCACCACCGGCTGATCGACGCCGGGATCCGCATGCAGGCGTCCATCGTCGTGGTGTCGGGCGAGCCTCGTGACTCCCACGACCTGGCGATGCTGATCGCCGCCGGCGCCTCAGCCGTCAACCCGTACCTGGCGATCGATCAGGTGCGGGCGCTCGCCGAGGAAGGCGTCGTGCTCGTGGATCCGGTGGTCGCCCAGGAGAACTACCGCTCGGCCCTGCAGTCGGGTCTCCTCAAGGTCATGTCCAAGATGGGCATCTCCACGGTATCCGCCTACCGGGGTTCGGAGTTGTTCGAGGTGATCGGGCTCGACGCCGAGATCGCCGACTTGGCGTTCCGCAATGCACCGCGTCGCACCGGCGGGCTCGGCTTCGAAGACCTGGCAGAACGGGTCCTCCAGTTGCACGCCGGGTACGAGGGCGGCGAGGAGTTCCCAGGTGGCTTCTACAAGCAACGGCGCGGCGGCACCCATCACGTCACGAGCCCCGCCACGGTTCTCGCCCTGCAGCGGGCCGTCCGGTCCGGCGAGCAGTCCGACTGGGACGCCTACCTGGAGAAGATCGAAGAACGCCCGCCGATGCAGCTGCGTGACCTGTTGCGGTTCGCCGAGCGGCGCCCGGTCCCGTTGTCCGAAGTAGAGCCGGCTGAGCGGATCATGCGCCGGTTCGTGACCGCGGCGATGAGCATGGGGGCGCTGTCGGCCGAGGTCCACGAGGCGCTGGCCGAGGCGATGAACCAGATCGGAGCGCTCTCGAACTCAGGGGAGGGAGGCGAAGCCCCGGAGCGATACGGCACGTCGAAGAACTCCGCGATCAAGCAGGTGGCCTCGGGGCGCTTCGGCGTCACCCCCGGCTACCTGGCATCGGCGGAAGAGCTGCAGATCAAGATGGCGCAGGGCTCGAAGCCCGGCGAGGGCGGACAACTACCCGGCCACAAGGTCTCCGTCGAGATCGCCCGGCTGCGCCACACCGAGCCCGGGGTCGGCTTGATCTCTCCGCCGCCCCATCACGACATCTATTCGATCGAGGACCTCGCCCAGCTCATCTACGACCTGAAGGCGTTCAAGCCGTCGGCTCGAGTGTCGGTGAAGCTGGTCTCGGAACCCGGTGTCGGCACCGTGGCGGTGGGAGTGGCCAAGGCCCTGGCCGACGCCATCCTCATCTCGGGCGCCGACGGCGGCACTGGTGCGTCGCCGCTCGAGTCGATCAAACACGCCGGCTCGCCCTGGGAGCTCGGCCTCGCCGAGGCGCATCAGGTCCTGGTCGCCAACGGCCTCCGCTCGTCGGTCGCTCTCGAAACCGATGGCGGCCTGCGGACGGGCCGGGACGTGGTCATCGCCGCCCTGCTCGGGGCGGAGCGGTTCGGGTTCGGGACACTGCCGCTTCTCGCCCTCGGCTGCAAGATGGTCCGCCAGTGCCACCTCAACACCTGCCCGGTGGGCATCGCCACCCAGCAGGAAGACCTGCGCGCCAAGTTCACGGGCGCTGCCGAACAGGTCGTGACGTTGTTCCGAATGCTGGCGGAGGAAGTCAGGAGGCATCTCGCTTCCTTGGGCGCCCGCACGCTCGGCGAGGTCATCGGCCGAGCCGACCTGCTCGTGCCCGTGGACCATCCGATGGCAGAAGGCCTCGCACAACTGCTGGTCCGCGCCGAAGGCCATCTGCAGCATCCCGGGTTCCGCCGGCCGCCCATCTCCCGGCTGTCGCAGCGCCTCGTCGAGGAGGCCAAGCACGCCATCGACACTGCCACCCCGGTGGAGCTGTCGTTCCCGGTGACCAACGTCGACCGCACGGTCGGCGCCGGGTTGGCCGGGGCCATCGCGACCCGCTACGGAGACGCCGGGCTCCCCGACGGCACCGTGACCGTGCGCCTGTCGGGCACCGCCGGCCAGAGCCTCGGGGCTTGGCTGCCCGAAGGCGTCGACCTGCGGCTGTCGGGCACGGCCAACGACTACGTCGGGAAGGGAATGGGAGGCGGTCGAATCGTCGTCCGGCCCCGCCGTCACGGCGACCACGTGCCGCATGCCGGCGGCAACGCCGTGCTGTACGGCGCCACCGGCGGGG
>Ga0207873_1000546_pt1 | contig 40897 bp, 55 predicted proteins | sample BGWIniCompost_FD_187373 | JGI IMG/M metagenome (GOLD analysis project Ga0207873, IMG submission 187373) | Cellulose adapted compost microbial communities from Newby Island Compost Facility, Milpitas, CA, USA - BGW Initial Compost (SPAdes)... ... | reverse complement strand
GGGGTCCTGACTTTTCCGCGCAAATTTTTCGCGATTGAAACCTGGGTGAACAACCAGCACCCCGGGCAGGCTGGCGCTCTCTCGCCGGCCAGGCCTCGCCGCCCTCGCCGCCCTCGGCACCGCGCCCGCGGGAAGGCGCGAACGCGCACGCCGAGCGCTGACGGCACAACTTGAAGCACTTGTCAAGCGTCTGCATGTGAATCGTTAACCACATGCAGACGCGTGAGGCATCGGTTCCGGTGGTGAAGGGCTGAAACCGAGCCGCGAACGGCGCCGGGCAGGTCTCGAGATCGTCAGCCCTTAACAGGGCCCGTTAACGCTTTCTTCGCCGCGTGATGCGATCGTTCGTGTACGAAATGTTTGCGTGCGTATAATCGACGTGTGAACGCTGGCGCGCAGATGTTACGCAATGCGCCGGGCTCGCAAGGAGCGAAGGCCCGCCGCCTCGACATCACACCCGCCATGATGTCGATGCTCTGCTCGGGCAAGCGCCTGCCCGGTCACGAGCTGCGCCAGCGCATCGAGGCCTTCTACAAGGTGCCCTACGGGGCCTGGGAGCTCCCCGTGAGCGGCGAGGACGACGCTTCGCCGCCCCCGGCGAGCGGGGAGCTGGCGGCGCTGGCCACGGGGACGGTGCACGAGCGCGCGGCTGCGCTGCTGGCGTTCTTGGCCGTCCCGGGCCGCACCCCGACGCAGCTCGCCCAGGCGAGAGAGATCCGGCACGCGCTGGCGCTCGAGGCCCGGATGGTCGGCGCGATGACCACCAAGGCCCGGCTCCACGAGCACCCCGAGTGGCCGGCGTTCGTCGAGCAGCTCGTCACGGCCCTGGCCCCTATCCCCGGGGCCCTCGACGCGCTCGAGGCCTGCCTGGCCGAGCCTGAGGGGGCGCAGGCGGAACGGAGGGCAGCGTGATCGCGGCCGACAACCTCGCCGGCGCGCGGGCGTCGCTGCGGGAGCGCATCCGGCAGGAGCGCGCGAAGCGCAAGCGCCGGGTCTATCCCTGCGACGAGTTCCGTAATCGGCCGGTCGCGTTCTCCAAGGAGGTCCTGCACTTCGAGCCCTGGGACAAGCAGGCGGAGTGGATGGACGCGATGGCGCCCGAGGGGGCCGCGGTATCCGTTGCATCCGGCCACAAAACAGGGAAAAGCTCCGGGGCGGCCGCGGTGTGCCTATGGTTTTGGGCTTCGCGGCGTCGGGCTCGCGTGCCGATTATGGCGCCGAAGATCGAGCACGTCGAGGTCGTGCTCTGGCCGGAGATCCGGCGCTTCTACCTCGCCGCCGGGCGCTGCGCCGAGTGCAGGGCGAAGATCGAGGCAGATCCGCTGCGGCCGCCGCGCCCGTGCGAGTTCTGCTCTCCGTTGGGAGATCCGGACTGGATTGGCCACGATCCGACCAAGGGCCTGCGCGCGCCGGACGGCCGAGAGATATTCGCCTACACCGCGCGCAAGCCCGATGCGATCGGCGGCCTGTCCGGGCCCGAGATGCTTTTTGTGTTCGACGAGGCGAGCGGCATTGACGACGCCGTTTTCGAGGCGATGAAGGGAAACGAGGCCGGCGGCGTCCGGAAATTGCTCCTCGGCAACCCGCTCCGCACCGTTGGCGAGTTCTACAACTCTCATCATCGCAGCAAGAAGTTCTACACGTATGTGTCGCGCATCTCGAGCGAGGACACGCCGAACGCGCGGACCGGTGAGAGGCGGATTCCTGGGCTCGCTACGCGCGAGTGGGTCGAGAAACGCGCGGAGGAATGGGGCCGCGACTCAGTCCTTTACGCGGTTCGCGTCAAGGGCGAATTCCCCAGGTACGAGGAGGGGCAGATCGTTGGTGTCGACGTCGTTGGCGCGGCCGAGCAGCGATGGGAGAGCGCCTCTGAGGACGGCTACTTGCAGCTCGGCGTTGACGTCGCATTTAACGGTGACCTGGCCGTCATCGCGACGCGCCGCGCGCGCAAGATCCTCGAGATCATCCCGATCGACAAGGCCGGCAACGAGGATGTGCTCGCCGAGCACGTGATCTCAGTCGCACGGAGTCGGAGGCAACGACACGAGCGGAAGCCGGTGGTGTGCTTCGATAGCAACGGCCCGGGCGCGAAGTTGCTCTCCGCCCTTCGCCGCTTCGATGCCGAGATCGACATCGTGCCCGTGAACGGCACGGCCGCCCCGCGCAGGCCCCGTGAGTACAAACAGCTCCGCGACGAGATCGCCTGTCACTTCGCCGACTGGTTGAAGAACGGCGGAGCCATTCCGGAGGACGGTAAGCTTGAGGGCGAGCTCATGCACACCCGGGTCTTCGACGCCGGCGGCGGCCGGAAGCGCGTGAGCTCGAACGACGAGATCCGCCGGGTGCTCGGACGCTCGCCGGACAGGCGCAATGCCTGCGAGCTCGCCGTCTGGGTTCCAGCGCTCGTTGAGGCGCAGGACGGCGCCGGCGATGGCGATGGCGCGCCGGGCCAGGCCGCGGTCGCTGACGACGACATCGAGGACCTCGACGGGATGACGCCTGGTCGCATTGACCCATACGGCGGTCGCATCGACCCGTACGGCTGGAGGCTCGCATGATGCGCCAAGCCCTCGCCGCCGCCCTTGCCGCCGCCGCTTCGCAGCTCGGCGCGCCCGCGCCGGCCGCGGCGCCGGCGGTTCGCGCGGCCCCCCGCGGCACCGGGAAGCGCCGCAAGGGCCGGCGGATCACGCCGCTCCCTGTTTCGCGCACCCGATGGCTGCAGTCTGATGTCGAGACGGCGCGACACATGGCCAGCCAGGGCGATCTATCGCTCGTCGGGCAGCTGGCGCGCTCCCTTCGCCGAGACGGTGTGTACCAGGGCCTGATGGGCACGAGGACGGAGGGCCTCGTGCGCCTGCCGAAGCGTTTCTCCGGGGACCCGGAGGCGGTCGCGTACCTGCAAGGCTCCGAGGGGAAACCGGGGCACTTTGACGCGATCTTCCCCGCGAGCGAGCTCGCGATGCTCGACGCGGACGGCATCGTCGTAGGCGTGGGCCTGGGCGAGCTGGTCGACCTCGATGGCGTGCCGCACCCGGTCATGGTTCGCCAGGACCCAGAGTACCTGCGTTATCGCTGGTGGGAGGACCGTTGGTATTATCAGACGATCGACGGCCTTCTGCCGATCACTCCTGGTGACGGGCGGTGGATTCTGCATCTGCGCGGCGGACGAGTAGACCCGTGGAATGGTGGAAACTGGGAGTCTCTCGCGCGCGCTTACATCGAGAAAGAACACAGCTTTTTCCTGAGAGGCAACTGGAACAGCAAGCTGGCTAATCCAGCTCGCGTGGCCACGGCGCCGCAGGGTGCGAGCGAGCCGCAGAAGCAGGCATGGTTCCGTCAGGTGATGGCATGGGGGATCAATACCGTATTCGGCATGACGCCGGGGTACGATGTGAAGCTTCTCGAGTCCAATGGACGCGGATACGAGAGCTTCCGACAGACCATCGAGGACTGCAACCGGGAGTTCATGATCTGCATCGCGGGCCAGGAGGTCACCGTCACTGGCGGCGCCGGCTTCGCTAATGCGAACATCCACGCGACGATCCGATCCGACCTGATTCAGGGTGACGCCGAAGCGCTCGCAGAGACCCTGACCTCGCAGGCGCTCCCGTGGGTGCTCCCTGAGCACTTGCGGCTCGTGGGCGCACGCGCGCAGGTCGCCTGGGACACGCGCCCGCCGGCGAACCTGAAGGCCGAGGCCGAGAGCCTCTCCGCGGCGGCGAAGGCGATTGAGGATTGCCGCTCGGCGCTCGCCGGAGAGGGGCTCGAGCTCGACACGCGCGCGGTGGCCGCGCGCTTCTCGCTGCCCGTCAAGGGCGACATGAATGGCGACGGCAGCCCCGACGACGAGGGCGCTCAGCTTCCCGGTCCTCCGCCCGACATGCGTTTGCCAGCGTCGACGATGCCGGAGGAGACACCGATGCCGGAGGTGGCACCGTGAACCGTCCGGACCTCGCCGCACTCGGTGCGTACTGGCAGAAGGTGTTGCGCCTGCAGGACTGGCGCGTTCGGTGGGAGTACGTTCGCGACCTCTGCAACGCAGCTGGGCAGCCGGTACACGGGCTCTGCTCGTACCTCGCGGACAACAAGACGGCGACGATTCGAGTTCGAGATCCAGAGACCCCTATACCTGGCGATCCGAAGGATCCGGAGCACACCGTCATTCACGAGCTTTCTCACCTGCATTACGCGGCGTTCTGCGCGAGCACTCCAGCCGAGATCACCGCCGAAGAGCAAGGTGTCTGGGCGTTTTCCGATGCGCTGTACGCCGTGAAGGGGACGCCGCAGGAGGGAGTCATCGCCCGCGCCATGGTCGCGCGCGCAGAGGAGAGAAGAGCATTGGTCGCCAGAATGGGCGGCCAGAGGAGTATGGATATGGTCGATCCGATGGTGATCGCGGCCCTCGAGGCAGCCCTCGAGGCCGAGGATCCGAAGGCGGCGGTTCAAGCGCTGCTGGAGAAGGTCAAGGGCATGGGCGGCGGCGATGAGCCGGCCGCGCAGGAGGCGGAGAAGCCGGATATGGCGCAGGAGACCGAGGAGCCCAACAAGCCGCCGATGGCCGCCCTCGCGGAGCCGGCGGCCGTCCCGCGCGCGCAGCGCGCCTCCATGCCTGCGCGCGCTGCGGCGCCGGAGATGGCGCAGCAGCTGCGCGCGATGATGAACGAGGCGCTCGCTCCGATCGTCAGGGACATGGACACGTTCAAGCGCGATCAGCTGCTTCGGGAGCGCGGACAGGTGCTGTCCGAATCGCAGCTGCGCTGGGCGCGCACGCAGTCCTACGAGACCGTCAAAGGCTTGCTGGACGCGACGCATGGCGATGGCACCCGCGAGCGCGGGCAGCGCGCGAACGCCCCGGCGCGCGGTGGCGCCACGGGATCGAGCAGCACGGGCAACGATCCCGCCGCGATCCTCGTCGACCGCGCCATGCGCGTCCAGCGCGAAGCGGTCCAGGCGGTCACCATCGACCAGCGGACCAACAGGCTCTCGATCTCCAACCTGACGCCCGTCGTCGTTGCGCCGCAGGGCGGGGAGGGCTGAGTCATGGCGGCTGTCACGAAGGAACGGCCCGGTAGATACGAGCGGATCTCCCGTGCGAAGGTGCCGCTGGCCGCCGGCGTCAAGGCGTACAAGGGGGCCGCCGCGGTCCTCGATATCTCTGCTGCTGGCCCAGCGCGCGGCTTTTATAAGCCTGCTGTGGCGGCCGCGGACCTCCTCTCGCGCGGCCGCTTCCGTGAGACGGTCGACAACACCGGTGGCGCCAACGGCGCAAAGAAGGTCGAGATCGATTTTCACCGCACCTTCGATGTCGTGTGGTGGAACAACTCCACCGTCACGCCGATCACCGCGCAGGACCGGGGGAAATTCGCCTACTGGGAGGATGACCAGACAGTGACGTCTGACAACACGTCCGCCAGCGAGGCCGGGCGCATCTTCGACGTGAGCGACGACGGTAAGCTCGTCGCGGTGGAGGTTTTGCCGTGAGCAACCTGATCGTCACCCCGCAGATCGTCCGGCGCATCGAGGACAATCTCCGTTACATCCTGGTGAACAGCTGGGCGCGTCGGCAGCAGAACCTCTGGTGGCGTCGCGTCATGCGGACGCGCACCAGCAGCACGAAGCGTGAGCTTCTGCAGTGGATGCTCGAGACCGCGAAGATCCGACCGCTCGACAACGGCGGCAGGTACAGCTTCGAGGATCTCACAGAGATCTATTGGGAGATCGAGAACGAGAAATTTGGTGACGCTCTGTCCCTCACGGCCGACGAGATCGCCGACGCACTCGAGAGCCCGGCGGTTTCCGGCGGTCCGCTCGACCGTGCGAACGCGTGGGCTCGGCAGATCGGCAGCTACGGCGCGTATTGGCCGCAGGAGCGGGCGGCCTACCTGCTCAAGAACGGCAAGACGCTGACCTGCTACGACAACGGGCCATTCTTCCGGGAGAACCACCCGATCAACCCGTACATCGGGACCGACAGCGGGACGTTTACCAACCTGTTCCTGGGGTACGCGTTCAGCGCAAACAACCTTGCGGCGATCACCGCGTACATCCGCGACATCCCCGGCCCTGATGGCGTGCCTCGTCACCTGGTGCCGCGGATCGTCGCAGGCGGGTCCTATTACCAGTTCGCGTTCAATCAGGTGCTGAACGCGGAGTGGTACACCGATCCTCGTGGAACGGGTGGCGCTTCCGGGGCGAACGTGATCAAGTTGTCCTACAACTACGAGGCTCCTATCGTCGCCCCGGAGCTCAGCGAGCCGGGGAACCCGTGGTACCTGTTCTGCGAGTTGATCGAGGACGACGAGCTCGGCCCGCTCATCTACCAGGAGCGCGCGCCATTCTCGATGAACAGCTACTCGCCCATGAGCGATGTCGACCTCGGGTTGAGAGATGCTTTCGAGTGGCAGTTCCAGGGCCGCAACGCAGCGAGCTACGGGCACCCGTTCCTCGCGTTCCGGATCGAAACGACCGGCGAACGTAACCTGCCTGAGCAGTACGAGGCGCTCGCGGACCCCGAGCCCTAACCCCCGCGGCCTGAGCCGCAGCCCGAACCGGCGCCCAGGAGCGCGCCGCCCCGACCCCGACCGGCTTTGCCGGCGGGGCTTTGGGGTCAGGAGATCCCATGTCGATGTACGCAAACCTCCTTGACGTCAAAGACCTCGGCATCATGCCGGCCGAGGACATCGACGAGCTCGAGCGTCGCGAGCCTGGGATCACCGAGCGGATCAGCACGAAAATCTCGGCGCTTTTCGACGCGAAGCTGATCAAGCGCTACGCGGCGCCATTCGAGCAGCCCTATCCGGATGTGCTCGTCTATCATGTCGCGCAGGCCGTTGCGTATCGGCTCTACCTCCGACGCGGATACAATCCGTCATCGGAGCAGGACGCCGAGATCAAGGAGGCAAACGACCGGGCTTGGGAGTGGCTCGACGAGGCGGCCAACTCCGAAGAGGGACTCGTCGAGCTGCCCAGGCGTCAGGAGACTCCAGGCGCGAGCGCCGTCAACAAGGGCGGGCCCTTTGGGTATTCCGAGGCGAGCCCGTATACGTGGATGGATCGGCAGCGAGAGGCGGTGAGGAACGATGAACGGTGGTGACTTCGCCGCGCTCGATCGGATGATCCAGGCCTGCCGCGCCCTCGCGCGCCTGCCCGAGCTCGCCGCGCCGATCGCCGCGCGCAACGTCGAGGCGGAGCTGCGTGCATCGGCCTCGGCAGGACGGGCGCCGGACGGCACCGCGTGGGCGCCGCGCAAGCGCGACGGGGGGAAGCCGCTCGCGAACGCAGCCAATGCCATCTCCGTCAAGGCGCTCGGCACCGTGGTGCTCATCGTCCTTACGGGGCATCACGTGTTTCACCACTTTGGCGCGGGCGGGAAACCGAAGCGCCGGATCATCCCGCAGGGCTCGATACCGTCGAAACTCGGCAACGCTATCCGGCTCGGCTTCGTCACGCCGTTCCGACAGCATGTGAAAGGGGGCCGCCCGTGAGCCTCGCCGCCCTCTACCAGCATGTGAAGGACTACTTCGCAGCGCGCGAGGCGACGGCGCAGACCGTCGTTGCCTTCGGCGACCGGGAGGTCGCAAAGCAGATCAACCAGGGGGTTGGCCGGGCAAACCGCGTGGTCTTCGCGCCGGGCGACGACAGCGACGCACTCGGCGGCTACGGGCCGCCGGCGAAGATCGGGCGGAACCCGCGCCACCTTTGGGAATGGCAGTTGACCGCGCGGGTGTACGTGTGGGCGTACGATCCCGCGGCGCCGAACGACGAGTTCGCGCAGTGGTGCGCCGCTGTCGAGTTGCACGATCGCGTCATCGAGGCGATCCACTCGTGCCCGGGGATGCCAGGGTTCTATCGCCTGTCCTCGCCGCGACGGGCGGGATCGCCGATCGAGCGGAAGTTTGGCTACGAGTTGGTCTTCCTTCTCGAGCTCGATCAGGCCGTGTTGGGAGAGCAAAAGCCGCAGACTGGCGCGGTACAGGGCCATGGTCAAACGCTGTTGGTCCGCCCAGGCGGCGGCACGGAGCAGGGGTGCTGACACATGAGTTCTCCGAGCGTCGATATCACCGTATTGGACAACCAGCTGGGGATCCTCGCCCCGGTCGATGCCGTGCTCGCCATCGTCGCGCCGGCAACGGCCGGCGAGGTCAACACGCCGCAGCCATTCACGCAGATCCAGGACGTCATCAACGAGTACGGCCAGGGCCCGCTCGTCGAGGCGGCCGCGTACGCGATCGAGCGCTTCGGGCTCCGCGTCCTCCTCGTGCGCACGGCAGCGACCGGCACGCCCGGGGCCTTTGGAACGCTGAACGATGACGACTGGACTGGCACGAGCGTTCCGACGCTCGCGGCGGCGCCGCTGCCGGCGGACGACATGGACATCGTGATCAAGACGATCACAGGCGGCACGGTTGGCATCGCCGGCATCACCTACCAGGTCTCCCTCGACGGCGGCCAGAACTTCGGCCCGACGCGGGCGCTCGGCACGGCGACGTCGATCGTGATCCCCGAGGCGAACAACATTGCGGTCGATCTCGCCGCGGGTGACGTCGAGGCGGACGAGACGCTGTCATTCTCGACAGCGGCTCCGAAGCCCAGCGGCGTGGAGCTCACCGCGGCGCTCACTGCCCTCCGGCAGACGCAATCGCCGTGGACTCGCCTGCTGGTGCTCACGGACATGGACACGACCCTGCTGTCCGCGCTCGACGCCGCGATGACGGCGATGGAGGCGGCGGGGCGTCCGCGACGCGCAATCGCGCACGCGCGCCGGCCGAACAGCGGGGAGACCGAGGCGCAGTACCTCACCGCGATGCAGACCCTGTTCAGCGCGTCTTCGTCGCGGCGGGTGGCGCTCTGCGCCGGCGCCGCGGACATCGACAGCTCGGTGGGGAACCGCTGGCGATTCCGCCGCTCGCCGGCGTACGTGGTCGGCCCCCTGTCCGCGTCGGTGGCCGAAGAGGTCGACATCGCCGAGCTCCGCTACGGGCCGCTTCCGGGCGTCTACATCCGGGATCAGAACGGCAACCCGAAGCACCACGACGAGACCATCAACCCCGGCCTCGATGACGCGCGCTTCACTACGCTGCGCTCGTGGGAGGGGCGCAACGGGGTGTGGGTCAACAACCTCCGCCTGTTCTCGCCGGCGGGCTCTGACTTCCTCTGGATGCAGCACGGGCTCGTGATCGACCTCTGCTGCGTCATCGCGCGGCGCGAGCTCGAGCCGCTGCTCTCGCGTGGCTTCCTCGTGAAGAGCGATGGCAGCGGCCAGATCCGGCCCGAGGACGCGCGAGCCATCGACAGCGTGATCAACGCCGCACTGGCGCGCGAGGTCGTCGGGCAGCGCAAGGCGAGCTCCGCGACGTTCGCGATCTCGCGCACGGACGATGTGCTGCGCACGGGCGAGATCAGCTGGACCGTGAGGGTGGTGCCGCTCGCGTATCCCAAGAGGTTCCGGGGCACCGTCGCGCTCGTCGCGTCGGACAAGGCCGCTGCGACCGTGATCGGATGAGGTGAGACCATGGCCGACGGAAGGGATGTTTACAGAGTCAAGGGCGACGCGTTCTCGTGGGCGTCGCTGATAATCAAAGTTGATGGAGAAGAATTCTTTGGCATCGAGGAGATCAACTACGAAGAGAAGCTCGAGCGCACGAAGATCCGCGGCACGGGGCGCGCGCAGGCGCCGCGCGGCATGACCTGCGGCCAGTACGACGTGTCGAATTGCTCGATGGTCATGCACAAAGACACGGCTAAGGCGTTTCGGCAGTTCCTCGCGTCCAAGGCCCCTGACGGGAAGAGCTATGGCAGGGTGGAATTCACGATCACCGTGCAGGCCGTTGAAGGCGATCTGGTGATCGACGATGTGCTTTATGGTTGCAAGTTGTCCGGCCGCACCCCGAGCGCCAAGCAGGGGACGGACCCGCTCAAGGAGACAATCCCGTTCGATTGCCTGTACGTGAAGGACGGCGATGGGCTCTCGCTCTTCGACAATTCAGAAGGGAGGTACTGATCATGTCCGAGAAGCTGAACGAGAAGGATCCGGAGCTCGCCAGGCTCGAGGCCGAGCTTGCGGCCGCCCAGGCCGAGGAGCGCGCGGTACAGGAAAAGATCGCGCGGGACCGGCGCGTCCGCGAGCTGAGCGCGGAGATCGAGCGCACGAGGCGCGCCGCGGCCGAGGCACAGGCGCTCGAGGAGGCGGAGCAGAAGTACGGCCCGCTCGGCACGCACATCCGACGCGTCGACACGCTCGATGGGATGGTGATCGTCAAGCGGCCGGAACGCCTGCTTTTCAAGAGGTTTCAAGAGCTCGATCCGAAGGCGATCAACGCGGCCGAGACTCGGAAGCTCGTACGGCCATCGGTCGTGTATCCGACGCTCGAGTGCTTCGACGCCATGATCGAGGAGCGCCCCGGCATTCTCGGGGAGTGCGCCATCGCGGTCTGTGAGCTCGGCGGGATGAAGGTCCGCGAGCTATCGGGAAAATAAATGAGCTCGTCGAGAGGGCGCGCGAGGACGACGGGCTGTCAGCAGAGCTGATCAGGGTGCTGATACAGGAGCGAGGAGAGAGCGATCGGAGCTTCGTGCAGAGCGCGGCAGGGGCCGTCGTGCTGCTGCGAGAGTTCCGGCGCGTCGCGCACGAGCTCGAGCAGCTCCGGCGAGCGCTCGGAGGATGACGATGGCCGCAGCTGACCAAGAAGCCAGGTTTGCGATCGACATCCAGGCTAAAGGCGCGAAGGACGCCGAGGATCTGGAGTCGACACTGCGGCGGCTGCGCGAGACCATCCGGGCGGATCAGGCGGCGCTGACCGACATGCAGGCTGCTCTCCGCCGAATGCAGCAGGGGGGCAACGTCAGCAGCGCAGCGTTTGCGCAGCTGCGCGACCAGATCGCCGCGAAGCGCGCCGCGCTCGCGAGCGCGCAGGAGACGTACGTTCAACTCGGCGGGACCTTCGGGAGGGTTCAGCGCGCGAGCGAGGAGACCTCGAGCGCCATGACCGAAGTGACAGAAGCTGTGGAGGAAGCCCAGGCACCAGCGGGCGGGCTATCCGGCCTGCTAGGACAGCTCACGCAGCGGTTAGGCAAAGTGGGGATGGCTGGCGCGGCGCTCGCTCTTGCCGCCGCCGTGGCGGTCCTGGTTGCAGGCCTCGTCGCTGCGACCGCCGCGCTTTCCTCGTTCGCACTCGCGGCCGCGGACTCCACGCGCTCGTTGAACCTGCTGTTCGACGCCGTGAACGCCGGCAGCGGCGCCGATCAACGGCTGGCCGTGCAGGTCGAGCTCCTCGCCGCTCGTGTGGCGCTCGCACGCTCGCAGCTCAACGATATGGCGCTGGCACTCGGGCGCACTCGGCTTCAGGGGCGCGCGCTCGAGGCGGCTTTTTCCGCGGTCGCCACGACGACGGCTGTCATGGGCCAAGCGGCGGGCGCGACGCTCCAGGGCATCGCGGCGCAGGCGGCGCGCACGCGCGTGTTTGTGCTCAATGCCTTCTCCCTCGACGGGACCGGATTGCAGCTCGCCGACGTGGGGCGGGCTCTCGCCCGGCGCATGGGCGTGAGCTTCCAGGCGGCGATGGCCGCAATCCAGAGCGGCCGTGTGCGCGTCGAGGAAGGCCTCGAGGCGCTCGACGATGCCGTACGGGCCAAGTTCGGCAAGATCGCGGCCGCGCAGCTTCTCGGCTTCGGGGTGCAGCTCACCCGCGCGAGGGAGAACATTGCCGGGCTGTTCAGCGACGTGCAGATCGAGCCGTTCTTGCGCGGGCTTCAGGGCGTGCTCCGACTCTTCGATCAGAACACGGTGAGCGGCCGCGCGCTCAAGGTGGTGATCGAGGGGCTGCTCAATCCGCTCTTCGAGGCCGTGGGCCGGGCGTCGCCCTACGTGCAGGCGTTTTTCAAGGGCCTGATCATCGCGGCGCTCGTGGTCCTGATCGGGGTCCTGCGCCTCAAAAAAGCCTTCGAGGATACGTTTGGCGGCGGGACCAAGAGCAAGATCGACGGCATCAGGTTGGCCGTCTACGCCGGCATCGCGACCATGGGGGCGCTCGTGGTGACGGTGGGGCTCCTCGCCGCGGCGATCGCCCTCTCGCTGGCCCCTTTGGGCGCCCTGATGGCCGCTGCAACGCTCGTCGGTGTTGTCCTCGTGACGCCGTTCGCGCTCGCCGGGCTCGCCGTCTACGGGCTCTATATCGCCCTCAAGGCGGCCTACGACGCGATCAAGGGGCTCGACTTCGGGCAGCTCGCGGCGGACCTCGTCGACGGCTTCGTGGGGGGCGTGCGTAACGGGATCGCCAAGGTGGTCTCGGCAGTGTCCGAGCTCGGCAGGAGCGCGATCTCGGCGCTCCGCTCGGTGCTGGACGAGCACTCTCCATCACGCGTTGCCGCTCGCTCCGGCATGAACTTCCGGCTGGGGTTCACGCAGGAGATCGAGGCCGGGACGGCGGACGCCAAGGCAGCATCGCGCGGCCTGGGGGCGGCCGCCGTGGATGGGCTCGAAGGAGGCGCCGCGCCTGGGCGCGTGGGCGTGGCCGCGACAGCAGGCGGCAACACCTACAACATCAACATCTACGGCGTGAAGGACGCCGACGAGATGACCGCGTTGGACTTCGCTCGTCGCGTGGCCGAGGCAATCGAGGGCGCGGCGCTCTCCGCCGGCGTGGGCCTGATGCCGGAGGGGGCCTGATGCCGAACCCCATTGAGAACGCGGACCTCTACGACGTGATCGTTCTGGCGGGGCAGCCATCGCCTGGGCTCGCGATCGTGTCGGGCGCCGGCTCGCCTCGGAACTGGGACGAGCGCAAGGGCTATGGTATCTCCGGCGCTTTCCTCGTGTTCACGGGCGACGGGCTCGCCAAGTTCCAGGTGCGGTTGCTCCTCTGGGAGCCGCAGCACTTCGCCCAGTGGGAGGTGTTCTCCCGGCTCCTCGCGCGTCCGCAGCGCGGGACGCGACCAAAGGCCCTGGACTACTACCACCCGTATCACTCGGAAGAGCCCCTCAATATCAAGTCCGTGGTGGTCGAGGACGTCCTGCAGCAGGTGCAGATCGAGCCGGGTCTCTGGGCGCAGGACATCAAGTTCATCCAGTACCGCGCGCCGAAACCGTTCTTGACCAAGCCCGAGGGCAGCACGGCGCAGCTCAACGAGCCCAGGGCGGAGGACGAGGCCGACCGGGTGATCCTTAACCTCGTCGAGCAGGTGAAGAGCCTTTTATGAAGTTGTTCGCCACAATCAACGGCCACCGCGTGACGACGGCGTCTCTCCACGTCCCGTACGCCGGGATGTGGATCGCCGACGTCGAGCTCGACACGGCTGTGCAGCTGTCCGGCGCGGCGACGGTGGAGCTCGGAGCGCTGGAGCTCCGAGGCACCGTGGTCCCGGAGCACACGGGCATTTTTGGCGCGACGTCCGTCGCGCGTGTCATCGCAGGCGCGGGCGGCTGGTCTCGCAGCGTCGCAGCGAAGCATTACCATAACGACGCCGGTGTCACTGCTGCGACCGTGGCGCTCGACACGGCGCAAGCGGTAGGCGAGACGCTCGACGTTTCCGGAGCCGCCGGCCGCATCATCGGGATCGACTTCGTGCGCGCGGCGGGCCCGGCGTCGCGCGTGCTCGAGCAGCTGCTGCCCTCGACGCCGTGGTGGGTCGACTACCAGGGTACGACGCGCACGGGCGTACGCGCGCAGATCGAATTGGAGGCGAACGCCTACGAGCTGCTCAGCTTCGATCCTAGGGACAAGCTCGCGACCCTCGCACTCGATGATCCGGGCGCGGTCGTGATCGGCTCCGTGCTCCGAGCGCGTCTGGCCAGGCCGCTCGTCGTCCGGCAGCTGGACATAGAGGTCAGCAAGGGCGCCCTGCGCGCCTATGCATGGGGGGTGGAGCTGTGAACGAGAATCGCCTGCTCGCCGCGCTCCGGGCGCTCATTCCGCATCTCCTGCCGCGCCTCCCGTTCTTGGGGATGTACCGCTATCGCGTCGTCGCGCGGAACATCGACGGCCGACTGCAGCTCCAGGCCGTGAACCGCGCGCTCGGGCTGCCAGATGTGCTCCCGATCTCCATCGTGCCTGGACTGCCCGGTATGACCACCGAGCCCACGCTCGGCTCGATCGTGCTCGTCGAGTTCCTCGAGGGCGACCCGGCGAAGCCGCGCGTGACGCATTTCTCCGACGAGGCCGGCGGCTTCGTCCCGGTGTCGCTGACGCTCGACGCGCAGACGACGGTCCGTGTCGGTCCGTCAGCCGCCCAAGTGGCGCTCGCTGGCGGGGTACAGCCCCTGGCGATGGGCCCCCAGGTGGAGGCGCTCGCGTCCGCGCTCTCGGTGTTCGCGGCCGCGGCCGGGTCAGCGACGACCGCTGCGCAGATCGCGGCGGCGGCTGCGACTCTGCAAGGAACCCTATCCGGCATCACCGGATACGCGACGACGAAGGTGACAGGAGCATGAGCCTGTTCGAGGACTTCTTGGCCGCAGCAGAGGCGGAGTTCAACGAGACCGCGGCGCCCGGCCCTGCCGACGCTACGGAGCTCGGCGTAGACATCGCCTGCACCGACGACATCCCTGCAGGATTCCCGCTCGTGTCTGGGTACACGACACTTGCCCAGTCCATCTATCGCCGGCTGACCTCGCCGCGCGGGAGCGTCATCGATGCGCCCGACTACGGGCTTGACGTCCGTGAGTACCTGTCCCGCGGCCTGACCCAGGCGCAGCTCGCCGCCATGCCCGGAGAGATTCGCGCCGAGGTCCTCAAAGACGAGCGGGTGCACGACTGCTCGGTGACGGTCGTTTCGTCGACGGATACCGTGCTCGAACTCGCGTTCAGCGTCCGGGCCGAGGACGGGCCGTTCACATTCACCGTGTCGGTCTCGGAGGCCGGCGCGGCGCTCAACGGAGGCGTCTGATGCTCCCGATCGATCAGCTTATTCAGCCGCTCACGAAGGAGCAGATCAAGGACTCGATTTACCGGCTCATGACGGCGTCCGGCCTCCCGATCACGTCCTGGCAGGAGGGCGCCGTCGCCCGGACGATCGTGGCCATCATCGCGGCTATTTTCGCTGGGTTCACGCAGGTGGTCACTACCGTTGTCAGGTCCAACTTCCTGGATCTCGCCGAGGGTGTTTGGCTGACGCTCCTCGCTTACTACGTTTACGGCGTCCAGCGGATCGAGGCGACGTTTGCGAGCGGGCAGGTGACGCTCGTCAACGGCGGGGGCGGGCTCTTCTCGTTCGGCGCGGGAGAGTTCATCTGCAAGAACCCCACGACGGGCGCGCAGTACAAGAACATCTCGGCCTTCACCCTCAACCCAGGGCAGACGCTCTCGGTCGACGTGATCGCCTTCGAGGCCGGTTCAGCGAGCTCGTCGAGCGCCGGGGAGATCACCGAGATCGTGACGACGATGCTGCAGGTCACGTGCAGCAACCCGGTGGCGCTCATCGGGCGGGACGAGGAGTCCGACCCGGCGTTGCGCCAGCGCTGCCGTGACTCGCTCGGGGCGCTATCACCGAATGGTCCGCAGGCCGCCTACGAGTATTGGGCGAAGAGCGCGCTCCGGGCAGACGGTCAGCCCGTGAACGTCAACCGCGTGTGGGTGAGCACGGCGAGCTCCATCGGGCATGTAACGGTCTACGTCGCCAGCCCAAGCGGCGCGGTCCCTGGCACGATCGGTGACGATTCAACGGATCTCGGCGCGGTCGACAAGGCAATCCAAAGCAAGGTCGTTCCGCTCGGCATCACGTGCACCGTCGCGAGCGCGATCCCGAAGACAATCGCGGTCACGGGGACGGCATGGGTGCAGTCCGCCGCGAACCTGGGCGACGCGGAGTGGCAGGCGATGTTCTATAACGCGATTGATGCCTATCTGGCTGAGGCACCGATCGGTGGCTACGTTCTCACCACGCCGCCCGGCCACATCTTCCAGAACGCGATCATAGGCGTGGTGGAGGGTGTATCGAAGTTCATCGTCCATTTCGAGCCGACTGGCCCAGGAGACACCTCGCTCGCGGAGAGCGAAGTGCCTGTGCCGGGTGATCACTCGATCACCGTGCTGCGGGTGGCGTCATGAGATCACAGGCAGGTCAACGGGGGGTTGCATGGCCAAGCTGAGCTTCCGCGAGACGCTCCGGCGCTACGTGCCTCCGTGGCTGTCGGACCGACCCGGTAGAACGGTCGGGTTCCGCGTCCTCTACGCGATCGCTTCCGTCCTCGATGCAGGCGCGGAGGTGCTCGTGCAGGGGATCCAAGCTAGGATGCCCGGCCACGGCACGCCCACGGCTCTCCCGTACATCGGGCGGGATCGGCGCATCATCCGCGGCCCCGAGCAGACCGACGCGGCCTATGCCGCGGAGCTCGTTCGATGGCTCGACTACTGGCGCGCAGCGGGCAACGCCTACACGCTCGCGCTCGCGCTCCAGACGTTCCTCTACCCCGGCGCGCCGCGGGTCCGCATCGTGACGCGCTCCGGGGTCTGGTACACGCTCGAGCCTTCCGGCGAGCTCCTCTGGCATCGAGCGGAGCCGAACAACTGGGACTGGGACTCGATCACGCACCCGCAGAACGCCGGGAATTGGTCGGACTTCTGGGTCATCGTCTATCCGCCGCACTGGGATGATGCGGGGGACTGGGGCGGCGGTGACGGGCAGACTTGGGGCGCGGGCAAGGCCTTTGGACTCGACGTGGCGACGGGCACCGTCGCGGCGATCAAGTCGCTGATCCAGCAATGGAAGGGCTCGCACTCGCTGTGTCGGATGCTGATCGTCGCCTACGACCCGGCGAGCTTCGACCCAGCCTCGCCACCGGGCGCGCCGGGCATGCCTGACGGGCACTGGGGGCACTGGAGCAAGGACGACGGCGCGGGCGGGCGCGTGAAGTCCAGGCGCGAAGACGCGCGTTATGTGGAGGTCTGAATGGCGCAATACGAAGGACAGGACCGGTTTCCGGCGAGCGCGGAGCTCGTCAACGACGGGACGGTGCGCGACGCGGCGAGCGTGAACGTCGCTGCGGAGGTGTTGCTCGACCGGACGCAGTACCTGAAGCGCAGGATCATCGACGGCCAGGATTCTGTGACCGTAGGAAATCTGAACGCGCTCGGCGATGCCGACATCGATGGCGACATCGACGTTGGTGGTGCAGCTACCGTCGATGGCCTCCTGACATCTGCGAACCTGAACACTGGCACTGTCCAGGCGTTACAGGTGAACTCGACCGCCGGCGTATCAGCCGGCGGGAGCGTCACATCCGGGGTTGGGTTTTTCGTCGGCTCGCGGACGGTTGTCGACGTACAGCAGGGAGTGTGTATCCCGGTCAGCGGATGGGCCCTTCAGGTAGACCCGTTCGATCCGAGCCTTTTTTGCTGGGTCACGACATCGACGTCCGCGAGCAAACTACTAATTCCAATCGATGTGCCGGACCTGGCCAACATCACAAAGGTGACGGCGCGGTACTCTGGGCAGTTCACGCACCCGGCGCTGCCTGAGAACATGCCGACGCTGACGGTCTATAGGCGCAACATCACGATCAGCGGCGACCCCAACGCCGAGTGGAGCGCTACCGACCCGTCCGGGTCGACGGTAGAGTATGAGGGGTTCCACAACATCACTGTCGATATTGACCCCGCGCACACCGTCGATCGAGGAACTGGTAGATATTACGCGGTGCTTACCAGTGAGTCAGGCACAAACGCAATCGCTGGGGCTATTTTTCTTGGACTGCTTGTCAGCTACACCTATACAAGGCTCGACAGGACATGACTATGCTCAGCTGGATCGACACGCTGTTCTTTGGCGTCCGCCGCATCCTCGCTGCGGGCGTCGAGCTACCAGAGCGCCCCGCGATCAACTTCGCCGGCGCGGGCGTCGTGGTCACGGACGACCCCGCGAACAATAGGACCAACGTCGCGATCGCCGGGGCGTCGGAGTCGCTCGGCCCCGACCCGTCGTTCAACAGCGTGACCGTCGCTCAGCGTCTCCGAGTCGGGTCCAGCGGGGCCCTTGTGGAGGGGTGGCCCTCCGAGGTCGGAGAGATCGGCATCCTCTCGGATGGGCGCGTCGGAGTACGGACTGCGCCGTTTCTGGAGGCGTCTGCGCTGGCGACAGAGCGTGACTTGCCGAACGTGCGCACATACACGAAGCTCTTAGCTGACAGCGACGACATGGAAGGGCTTGCGGAGACGCCCATCACTGATTTGGTACTGAGTGCGCAGAGAGTCACCAACGTCGTGCTCATCCCGTGTGACAGCCTGGTGGTAAATGACACGAACCGCGCCCTGATCACCATGTTGTGTCGCAACGGGGCCACCGGGGCAATCGTCCACACCGTGGCCGCATTAAGAACTGCGCTGAACCCGGGCTCTGTGCAGTACAGGTCAGGCCACTGGACCGCCTTCAGGCCGATCCACTTCTACTATCCGGGCAGCACGTCAATCCCGGCTGGTCACTACCTCACGATAAAGATTGAGAAAGAAGGCACCGGGATCACCCTGCCTAGATTCATGGTGTTCGTCCAGTACTACCGGGCGGCGGGCGTTCCGGAGGAATGATAATGGCAGTCGCAGAGCGAATCGGCGGTCGGCGAGGGCCGCAGGGCCCCCAGGGGGAGCAGGGCTCGCCCGGTGGAGACGTGGGGGCGCCGATCGTATGGGGCGCGAACGCATTGGGGACGACCGGGACTCGTTACCTACTTCCAGGCTACACGGCGCAAACGGCCCCGACGTCGGTCAAGCGGGTTCGCGTCCCGAAGGCGTGCCGCGCGGTCAGCATGCACTTGACCAACTCGACCCCTGGATTCTCCGCCGATGGTACCGGGCAGTACACGGTGACCCTCTGCACCGTCGAGAACGACGTCGCCACGCCGACCGAGCTCACGATGTCCCTGGGCGTCCTGGATCGGCAGGGCGACGCGACCGGGGACGTTGCCCTGTCCGCTGGGCAGGAGATCGCGGTGCAGGTCGTCTTATCTGGCACCGTCACCAATTCGCCGGTGGACACCTTCGTGACCATTGGCTTTGAGCCGTAAAGGAGTCGTCTATGTCACATCACGTGTTCCGCCGTATCGGTCCGACTACCAGGTACCTGCGCGACTACCTGCCCCCCAGCGTCACCGTCTCGGTGGGCCCGCTCGTGCCGGAGCAACTCGTCACGATCGAGCTCAGCGACGACGGCGCGCTCGAGGATCTCCGGATCGCGCTGGATGGGACGTACGAGTACGTCGGGCTCGCGCCGAACGAGGGTGAGGGCTGAGCCATGGCCACCGCGTATCCCCGGCCCTCGACGCCGGAGCCCATCACGTATGTGCACGTCGCGGACGACGGCACGCCCGTGTCTGGCGCGACCGTGACCGTCCGGATCCGGCGCGTCGACGGGCTCTGGTATGACTGGGCTGACGGCAGCTACGGCGCGCGGGGGGAGGTCGTGCAGCTCGACCAGACCATGGCCGAGCTCGACGAGCCGGGCACGTACGAGGCGACGTGGCCGGGGGGCGCGGCGGGGCGCTACCTGGCGCTCGTCGAGGCTGACGGCGTGCTGGTGGCGGCCGTCGAGCTCCACGTCGGCGGGCTCGCGGCGCCAGGCGACGCGATGACGCTCGAGGTCGGCGCGGTCGACGCCGGGGCCCTTGACGCCTCCGCGGTGGCCGAGATACAGGCCGGCATGGCCACGGCCGCGGCGCTGGCCGACGTGGCGGAGAGCATGGAGTACGTGCTCGGCCACGTGCACGGGCAGCAGGAGGTCGACACCGTCGACGGTGGGCGGCTCATCACGCATCGAGAGGACGGGTCGATCCTCTGCACGCACACGCTGCGCGACGGTTCGGGCAACGCGATCACGCTCGGCGCCGGCGTCCCGGCGAGGAGGGGGGCCCCGGAATGAGCTGCTCCACTGTGATCCCGCGGTACTGCATCCGGCAGGGCGCCCGCGACCCCGTCGCGCTCCGCGTGGTGATCGCCGCTAGCGACGCCGTCCCCGATCTCTCGCTGGTGACCCTCGTCGAGCTCGAGGTGACGGACCGGCGCACCGGGGACGCGGAGACGTGGGCTACCACGATCCTCGAGCAGACCGAGGCCGAGCTCATCGTCGAGCACCGCTACCAGGCGAGCGACACGGACGCGCCGCGGACGTGGCGGATCACGCCCTGGCTGACGGTCACGGGCGCCGCGCACCCGGTCGCAGCGAGCACGTTTGACCTGCAGGTGATGGCGCGATGAACCTCCTGGGCTTGCTCTCGCAGCTCGGACACGCGATCGTGTCCTGGGGCCTCGGAGGCCCGGGCGATGGGCCGGTCGAGCAGCTCCCCGCCATCCCATGCCCGGAGGTGCGCGTCTCGGCGGCCGCGCACACGCTCGTCGAGGTGTCCGCCGAGGATCATACGGTCGTGGAGGTCACGGCCGGCTGCTGAGGTGACCCATGAGAGACGAGCTGCATTCGCACCGGCACACGCTGCCATATCCCGATCTCGACGACGATGGCCGGCAGGGGCCGCACGACGGCGCGCCGATCGAGCCCTATGGGATGCACCGGCTCGAGGCCGACGTCGCCGAGATCAAGGAGACGCTCGGAAAGCCCCCTTCGCCTGGGCGCCCCGGGAGCGGGCTCGTCGGCGCCGTCTGCGAGATGCAGCGGACCATCGAGCGCCTCGTCTCCGCCGAGGAGGCTCGCGCGAAGGCGTCCACGCCGCTCGTGTCGAAGCGCACCGCGATCGCTCTGATCACCGCGCTCGTCGGCAGCGGCGGAATTGCAGGTATCATCCACGCCGCGACGGGGCGCGAACCCCCGCCCGCACAACAGCAGCAGACCGGGAGGACACCATGACGAGCGACCAGATCAGAGACAGACTTGCCACGATCGCCAGGACCCGGCGCGATCTCGACGAGGAGGAGCGCCGGCTGCGCCTCGTGCTCGACGCCTCACCCGGCGACGACGGCGGGATCCTCCCGACCGAACCCCCGCCACCTCCGCCGCCTACGAAGCCACCTGCGACCCTGCCCGTCGAGCAGCAGCCGCGGCCGCCCATGCCGCAGGCTCCCAGCGCACCGAAGACGCCCGAGCGATGATGGCCGGCCGGGGTGTGGACGCCGCTGGCGATCGTGCTGCTCATCGTCGCGACGGGCCAGAGCGCCGCGCTCGTGGTGCTCGCGCTCGTGGTGCGCGACCTCGCGCGAGCGCGCCGTCCGCCTGACCCGCCCCCGCCTTCGCCGCGCCGCCCGGCGGGGTTCAGGCCGCCCTGAGGGCGTACCCCTGCACCGCGACAAGCGCCGCGCCGACGATGCCGGCCTGCGCGGCGACGATCCACCACGGCCCGCCGAGCGCGAGCGGACCCATGAGCCCGATCACGTCGCCCGCGGCGAGCACCCACACGCACGTCACCGAGACGTCCCGCGAGCGCGGGGAGCGCCACCAGAGCGCCGCTGCGGCCGCCTGCACGAGGAGCGCCCCCACGTGCCCCTCGAGGTGGGCCTGCTCCCAGGCCCCGGGCACGGCGAGCGCCCGCCACAGCACCGCGCCCCAGAGCACGCCTGGCGCGACGGGCGCCGCCCACGGCCCGAGCCGTCCGAGCACCCGCAGCGCGCACCACGCCGACAGCGCCGGCGCCGCGAGGTAGATGGCGAGCTCGACCCGAGGCGGGAGCTCCAGCCGCGCCCGCGCCACGTCCACCGCGAGCGCGCCGCCGAGGGCGATCGGGACCGGCCAGTGCGCCGGCGAGCCCCGGGCCGCCGCCACGCCGAGCAGCACGGCCGCACCGATCACGAGGCGGGCGGCGACGACGGCGAGCGGATCGTCCGTCGCGAGCGCCGCGTCGGCCGCGGCCTCGATCTCCCGGAGCAGATCAGCGCGCATCGGATGGCACCATCTGCGCCTGGACGTCGCGGGGCTCGACCGTCCTGCACCTGCATTCCGCGAGTTGCCTCTCGGCCGCGCCGGCCCTCTCGATCCACTCGTCCATCTCGTCGAGCAAGTGAGCAACGCGCGCCCCCAGGCCGTCGAAGGTGACCGCCCGCCCGTCCAGCGCGTCGAGCACCTCGCGCAGCCTCACATCCTCCGGCTTCGCCAGCTCCCCGGCGAGACTTTCGATGGCGATGCGCATCGACTCGACATGGCTGACCAGCGAGGCGTTCTCGGAACTGAGGTGGTTGATGTTGGATCGCAGGATCTCGTTTTCGCGCACCAGCTCGCGGTTTCGCTCCTCCCAATGACGCGCGCATCCGGGCGGCGTACGGCACACCCCGCGCTGGCCGCAGTCGCGCAGCACGGTCTCTTCCTTCACGTAGCGAAAGAGGTAGCCGCCAGCCCGCGCAAGCGACTCTTGATCGCAGGCATCAGCGATGGTCTTGAGCACCTGCCGGCACGACTCTTCTGCGGTCATCTTGGCGTCGCTCATGTTGTCTCGCTCTGTGTCAGCAGCCTTTCCCTTGGATCCATGGGGCTCCTCCCTCGTGCATGCGAAGATCCATCACGCCTCCAGCACGACCGCGACCACCGTCTTGTCCGAGAGACGCGACCCGCCTGGTACCTGCGGCGAGCCAGTGATTGCCGCGCCGCCGCCCCACCTCGGGACGCCGCCGGCCTGCTCCTCCAGCTCATTCAGCCTCGCGCGGACCGCGGCGTGGTCCAACGACTGCGGCGTCCACGAGCAGATGGTGAACTTGCCCGGGTTCGCCTGGTCGCAGGCGACCACTACGGGCGCGACGCAGTAGCCGAGACTGAGCACCCCGGCATGCGCCGCGCGGATGATGGCTACGGGCCCGCATCGACCCTCGCGGACCTCCAGCGCGCCTGGCGTACGGATGGCACGCACGAGCGCGCGACGCGACGCCTCGACGGCAGCGCGCGCCATCGTGAGCGCGATGCGCGCGAAGCTGAGCGGTGATCCGTGCCCTGTGTCCACGCCGCACTCCGCGGAGAGCTCCTCCGCCACCCGCGGGTCCCCCCAGGTCGCGCCCGGGTCGTCGCTCGGCTCGCCCCAGAGGAGCCAGCATGCGGTGACGAACACCCGCGCGGCGAGCGGGAGTAGGACGTCTCCCGTCGATGTGACGGGCACATCGACGAGCACCCGGTCGATGGGCGGCGGAGCGCCGGCACCACGCGGCGAGCAGATCGAGGCGATAGCCGCGATTTCCCGGGTCGCGTCCACCGTGGCCATGCCCTCCGGCCACGGCTGCTCCTCGGTCGGGAGCGGCGTTACCGCCCACGCGCCGCCGGGGCGGAACGAGTCACGCTCTGCGACCAGGGCGATGCGGCGCGCGAGATCGCCGATGATGCGTCCGCTGTCGACCAGACCGATGCGCCGGAGCACCATCACAGCCGCGGCGCCCACGGCGTCGAGGTCGGGCCGCTGGAATGCCAGCGTGACGACATGCTGGGAGCGCAGCAGCGGATCTGCCGCGAACGTCGCCAGCTCGATGGCCGCGGAGCCACGCCAGCGGTCCTCCGCAACCCCTCCGCGCCCCTCCCACGAGGTGCCGTCGAGGTCGACCCCGGCGCGCAGGCCGGGGACGCTCCAGTGCTGCCCGTCGATGTTCCCCGCGTCGCACTTCTGTGCGAGCGCGGGGTCGGTGATCTCGATCCCGAGCGTACGGCTCGGAACCTGGGTTTGATCGGTGATCTGGATGAATTGGAACATGAGGGCCTCCCAACGCCGCAAGCCCCGGCCCCTGGTTGGGGTGCGGGGCGGGACTCGGCGCGCGGTCGCTCTCGCCGTCATCTCGGCGCGCGCTCCCGGCCCCTCCGCAGAGGGGCCAGGCGCTCACGTCGAGCGTCAGCGGACCTCGCGGTAGCGGTACTCCGCCGTCGCCCACTCGCCGCCCACGGAGCGCAGGCCGGCGATGATCTCCTCCGCCTCCTCTGGGGTGGCGCACAGGATGCCGCCGAGCTCCTCCGGGCGGCTCGACAGCCCGTCGCTGTGCCACGGCCCCGCGGGCCGATCCTCGGTCTCCGGCGTCCTCGTCTCGATTACATACGTCATCGTCATTCCCTCCTACCAGCGGCGCCGCGCGCCGCTCACATGGCTATTGATGCCTCATTAGGCATCAACTGTCAAGAGCCCGTGTCGATTTTTTCGACACGGAGCAGGGTGCGGGGCGGGACTCGGCGCGCGCTCCCGGCCCCTCCGCAGAGGGGACAGGCGCTCACGTCGAGCTACGACCGAGCGCGCGGTCGCTCTCACCGCCTCGGTCACCGAGGATATCGACCTCGCCGAGCTCCGCTACGGGCCGCTCCCGGCCGATCCACGCAGGTGAGCTCGTGCCCCCGGGCGAGCCCGGCTCGCTCCAGCGCCGCCCAGACGGCGGCCGCGGTCTGCCGGTCAAACGGCTCGCCGAGGTTGGGGGCAGAGAACCAGTAGCACCACCCGTCGCCCGGCATGTTGGTGGCCGTGAAGCGCGCGCCGTTCTCGCGCGCGATCTCGTTGATGCGCTTCGCCGTCTTGTCGGCGATCCTCCCTTTACCGCAACCGAAATGATATTGACATTGATAATTCATGTCATCCTCCTTCCCGGCGCCGCGCGCCGCTTACGTGGCTAATGATACCTCATCGGGAATCGATGTCAAGGGCCCGTGTCGATTTTTTCGACGCGAACCCCACGGCCGGTCAGCGGCGCAGATACACGCAGCAGTCACACTCGGCGCCTACTGCCTCCCATCCCTTGATCGCCGGATCGGTCCGGCGACGACGGGCCCCGGTGAGGTTGGCCCCGGTGAGGTCGGCCCAGGCGAGGTTGGTCCCGATGAGGTCGGCCCGGGAGAGGTCGGCCCCGTAGAGGTTGGCCCGGGCGAGGTTGGCACGGGCGAGACAGGCCCGGGAGAGGTTGGCCCAGGTGAGGTCGGCCCGGGAGAGGTCGGCCCGGGAGAGGTCGGCCCCGGTGAGGGTGGCCCCGGCGAGGGTGGCCCCTGAGAGGTCGGCCCCGTCGAGGCAGGCCCCGTCGAGGTTGGCCCCGGTGAGGTCGGCCTCGGCGAGGTCGGCCTCGTAGAGGTCGGCCCCGTAGAGGCAGGCCCCGGTGAGGTCTGCCTGGACGAGGTAGGCTTCGTAGAGGTCGGCCCCGGTGAGGTCGGCCTGGGCGAGGTTGGCCATGGTGAGGTCAGCCTCGTCGAGGCAGGCCTCGGTGAGGTCGGCCCGGGCGAGGTAGGCCCGGGCGAGGTAGGCCCCTGAGAGGTCGGCCCGGGCGAGGTCGGCCCAGGCGAGGCAGACCCGAGGGATCAACCCCCTGTCCGTCAGCCATTCACAGACCTCGGGGTAGGTGACGGCCGCCCAGAGCGCGTGGAGCGGCGTCCATTGGACCTCGAGCACCTCCTCATCCGCGCGCTCCTCGTCCATGGAAGCCTTGATCTCGTCGAACAGCGCGAGGCCGTCATAACAGGCCCCCTCGCGCACGAGGTCCTTACGAGAGATAGACACGGTGATCGCCATGGAGCCCTCCGGTCAGGTGGTCTGTGTGGCCGCGGCAATGCGCGCGCGGGCCTGGGTAATGGCGGCGCCAATCGCGCCGCGCGCCGCTCACATGGCTATTGATGCCTCATTAGGCATCAGCTGTCAAGAGCCCGTGTCGATTTTTTCGACGCGTAACCGGTAACCCGCGGCCGCCAGCAGCCTGACCAGCGTGGAGATCCGCGGGTCGGTGCGGCCGGTCAGCGCCTGGGATATCCGCCCCTGCGCTACACCCGAGACCTCGGACAAATCGCGCTGGGAGAAGCCGGATGCGGCGACGGCTGCCGCGATCTCCTCGCGCAGCGCCTCAGCGATGGTAGCGGGGGAGGGGTGTGCCGTGTCAGGTCGTCGTCGTGTCATGTCTCACATCCTTGTCAACGGCGCCGCGATCTGTGGACGCCGGACGCAACGCACACGCAGTGGGTGTCGGCTCCTGCCGCTGCGCGCGCAGGTGTTCGATGTCCGCGGTGCGCCGGCAGCAGCACGGCGCCCGGAGCGCGGGCAGGATCGCCGCGTGTACGGCCTGGTCAACGACGGCGGCGGCGAAGGTTTCGAGCGCGGCCGCGAGCTGGATCGGCGACCCGACACCTTCGATCGGCCTGCCGGTCTCGTCGCATTGCAGGACGCGACACGCCACCGCAAGCGCGGCGGTCTGCACGTCGGGCTGGATGTCGCGGTCGCTCATGACGTCACCGGCCCTCTGAGCGTCGCGACGAAATGTCGATAGAGCGACTCGACACCACGCGCGTAGGGTTCAGCGTGCGCCGTATAGAAGCCCTTCGAACCAAGACGGATCGCGGCGTCGTAGGGCTTGCCCTGGTCGAAGAGCTCCAGCACCTCGCCGTAACTCCGCGTCATGACAGCCCAGTAATCGCGAGCGCCGTCCTCCGCCGTAGCGTGCGCGCGAAAGCGCATGTCGACCTCCTTCCAGACGTCGGGGTCCTTCTGGACCCTCTCCTGGACGCGGATCACGTAGTACGACCCAGACCACCCGCCGAAAGCGGTAATGTTGCCGAGGTTCCAGCACCAGACCGCGCGCCCGCGCCCGTTATCGTGCGCGACGTGGGCCCAGGCACACGCGAGCCGCTCCGTCGAAGGAGGCGCGCCGAAGTGGAGTTCGTGACCTCTCGCCAGCGCGTTCCGGAGCCCTTCCTCCGAGAGCGGAGTCGCGACCTTCTCGACAACCCGCGGCGGCGAGGACTTGCCAGCGGCGGCCGCCCTCGTTTTCGGCCCGACGATGCCGTCGACAACGAGCCCTCGCGAGCCCTGGAAAGCCCTCGTCGCGGCGTCCGTGAGCGGACCGAAATCGCCGTCGATGATGAGCTTGTAGCCGAGCTCGACGAGCGTACGCTGCCAGTCTGCGACCGCGGGGCCCTTGTCCCCGCGCCTCAACAGGGGCGCGCTCACGGCCGCACCGTGGGGGCTGTTGGGTCCACGTCCAGCGCAGCCGCGGCGTCGACACGCGCGTGCGCATCGGCGGTAATCTGTCCGTCGGCGCGCGGCGGGGGCGCGGGGGGCACCTCCTGCGGCGGCGTGGCGGGCTTGTCGCTCCGGCCGATGAGTCGGGAGAGCGCGGCGCTCACAGCGCCGAGCGCGGCCACGATGATTGCTGTCCAATCGAGCTTCATTCGATACCTCTCTTCCTCGTCGAGCCCATCGACTCGACAGTACGTGTCAGCTCCTCCACTGCGAGCACGAGAGCGCCCGTCGCGACAGCGACGCGCCCGGGGCTCGGCTGCTGGCCGGCCTTCTCGGCGAGCGCGGCGGCGCGCGCGAGCGCGGCCAGGGTGACGTAAGCGTCCCGAGCTCGGGCGTAGACGTCCCAGATCGGGCGCCACGCGGCGTCCACGCGGTCGATCGCGGCATGCTTCGCCTCCGTGGTCGTCTCGGCGCGGACGGCGCGCTCGATCGCCTCTTTCTGAGCGGCGGCGAGAGCGGCGTGCACGTCCTCGAGGATGCCGGCCGCCTCGATGAGCACCGGCATCGCCGCATCGACGGAGCTCACGGGCCGCTGCTGGGCGCCGCACCCCGTGAGCAGCATCGCCAGGGCGGCGAGGATGGAGAGCGCACGAGTACCCAGTGGATGCATCTTCATGACCTAGCTCCTCCTTTCCCCCGAAACCACGCGGCGGCCCGGCGCCGGAGCGCCTGCCTCCGCTTCGCCGCCGCCACGCGCTCGGCCATCAAGCACCCGCAGCTCTGCGTGTCTCCTCGCCGCAGGCAGCTGCTCCGCACGAGGATCATCGTGCCGCACCGACAACGGCAGCGATAGACCGCCTCCCGTGCCGCCGGGACGCGCACCTGCTCGAGCACCTCTAGGCGCCCGTAGCTGGGCAGGACCGGCGCGAGCTTCACCGCGCACCCCCTTCGCCGGCCCAGGCACCGTTCGCGCCTATGATCACGTGGTCGGGGACGTCGAAGAGCCCGAGCCTTCCTCGCCACGGGATGGGCTCCAAGGCGCGCACGTCGTCGAGCACGAGGCCGATACCACCGGGGACCGCCCACGGGTCGCTGGACTGGCTGGTGTCGATGACGTCCACGAGCCGCGCTGTCGCGACCAGTGCCCCGCGCGGCATGGTCGCCAGGGGCGGGACGGTGACGCCGCTCGCGAGCTTGATGCGGCAGGCTCCAGCCATGAACTCGTCGCGAGTGCAGCCCTTCGCCGCGTGGATGAGCAGCGGGCCGCGGTAGGACGGGCGCGCGCGCCACACCCTGTTCTCGATCCGCTTCCCGGCGTGCATGATCGCCCATGCCCACGGCTGCCTGATGCTGATCGCCTTCATCGCGCGCCTCCCGCGGGGAACACGAACGCCGGCACCTCGGCGACGAGGCATTGCTCGACGAGGTCCCCGATCCACTCCTCCGCGCACGGTCGCGCCTTGGGCCCGCTCTCCCCGCCGATGATGACCCACGAGATCGATCCGGACGGGTCGCACCAGGAGCTCATCCACCTCTGCTCCATCTGGTTGTCGGTCGCGTGCTTGCAGAGCCACCGATGCAGGTTCACGCGACCGAGCAGCGGCTCGCAGCTCAGGAAGTGCCCGCGCGCCGGCACGCGCAGTAGATGCGGAATCCGCTCATCGGCCATGGCCTGGCTCTCCACGGTCGTACCAAGCCAGATGTTCGCCCACTCGAACCCGAGCGAGTCGGCTCCGTTCCACGACGCTGCCCACGCATCCGCCCATAGGCGCGCGGCGTTCTCGGGGCGCTTGGTTATCAGCAGCCAGTCGAGCGCCGGCGTCTCTCGGATCAGCGCGGCGAGACGGGCGCGCGCCGCCGCGAGATCGGGCCTGTCCTCGAACACGTCGGCCATGCTGGCGCAGCAGAACACGCGGTGGCGCTCGCCGGCCCCCTCCGCGGCGCGGTTCCAGCGGTGCGGCTCCGACCAGTCGCATCCCCACCACGTGTGGTGCGCCCATTGGATCTTGTCAGCTCCCACGACTCCTCCTCACGTCCCTGAGGCTCCAGACCATCTCCGCGAGCGCGGCCGCCCCTTCGTCCGGCAGGGCCCGCACCGCCGCTGCGAGCTGCTCGTCCGGCATCGCCCGGAGCGCCCCGGCGAGGTCCCGCGGGTTGCGCGCGCCGATCGCCTTCACCGCGACATGCACTCTCCGCACGGCGCGGCGCCATCTCCTGCGGCGGGTCTCTCGCATCGGGGCCTCCCAACGCCGCGAGCCCCGCCCCCTCGGTTTGCCGAGGAGCACGGGGCGAAGCCCGCGGCGCCGCGCTGTCAGCCGGGCGCTCCCTCGTACGCTCCCGCGGCTGCGCGGCCCCACCGGCGCCACACCGCGCCGAAGTCGATCACCCACCGCACCCGGCGCCCGTCGTCGACCGGCGGCACGCCCCGGACCTCGTGCTGCCGCACCCGGATCACCTGCCGCCCGTGCTCGTCACGCTGCCCGCCGTCGAGACCGACGAGGAGCGCGGTGTCCTCGCTCGGGTAGTCCTGCGCCGTCTCGTCGAGCACCGTCCAGACGTGCTCGGGGCCGCCATAGCCCGGGCCGCCAACGATCACGACGTCGCCCAGGTAGATCGTCGGCAGCTCGTCGCGAGCATCGACCAGGGCGCCGGAGTCGAGCGCGATCTCGACGAGGTCCGCCACGGCGCGCCCGGTACGGTACGGCGTGCGCAGGATCGGGTGGGTGAGCCCGAGGCTCCTCCACATCCCCCGGACGACGAGCGCGCAGCCGGAGCACTGCGCGAGCTCCACGGCGCGCCCGCGGGTCTCCCCGCCCCCGACGAGCTCGAGGTAGCGCTCCGGGTGGGTGGTCATCCCGACGCCGTCGAGGCTTCGCGCGAGCTCGAGGAGCTGCGCTCTCGCTGCCCGGGCGCTCACGCTGCCTCCCTGGCGAGCCGCGAGCATCGGACGGCCTCCCTGTCGGCGACGACGGCCAGCTCGCGCAGCGCAGCGATGGTGTCCCACCCGCGGCTCGAGTCCCGGCCTGCCTCCGCCTCACGGCAGCGATCGTCGGTCATCTCGTCGGCCACTCGATCGGCGAGCACCCGCACGAGAGACCACCACCGCCACTCGGCGTATGCGGGCTCCCAGGCCGGCGCCACAGGGAGCGGCGAGGGGAGCGTCGCGCCCCAGTCGCGCGGGCCGCCTGGGAGCCGCGCGTGCGCCTCAGTCGAGAGCAGCACCATGTCCGCGTGCCGCACGGCCTCTGGGAACTCGTGGGGCAGGCGCAACCGGTCGCGCACCGCGCGCTCGGCTCGCCGCGACATCCAGCGGATCGCCCGCGACACGATCCGACCCAAGAAGCCGCGGCCCCAGAACACCGGGGCGCACACGTCGCCCGGCGGATAGACCTCGTGCGCGTCGTGCAGCAGCCCGAGGAGCTGGGTCATGGGGCCCGCGCCGCGCGCCGCGAGGAGCTTCGCGACGCGGTACTGGTGCTCCGCGACCGTCACCATGCCAGCGTGGCCGCCCCACCGGATGACGTAGGCGCACGCACCGAGGTCCTCGAGACGCACGTCCTCCGGGCGCGGCGAAAACGGGTACCAGCGCGCCCCCGAGCGCGTCTGGATCCAGGGGCCGCGAGCCCGCTCCGCGCGCGCCGCGTTGACCTCGCGGGCGCGCTTGACGATGCGGCTCCAGTGCGTGACGACGAGCGCGGTGAAGATGAGCAGGGATGCGGCGATGATGTGTTCAAGCATTGGAGTCCTCCCCCTTCGCCGCCTTCCGGCGGAGGTACGAGCAGCAGCCGCAGGAGCCCTCTTCGGCCTCCCAACCGTCCGGTGGCGTCTGGTCGCGGTTGATTCGGGCGCCGTCCAGGTTCGCGCGGGCCAGGTACGCGCCGGCCAGGTTCGCGCGGGCCAGGTTCGCGCCGGCCAGGTTCGCGCGGGCCAGGTACGCGCCGGCCAGGTTCGCGCCGGCCAGGTTCGCGCCGTCCAGGTACGCGCCGTCCAGGTTCGCGCCGTCCAGGTTCGCGCCGTCCAGGTTCGCGCGGGCCAGGTACGCGCCGTCCAGGTACGCGCCGGCCAGGTTCGCGCGGGCCAGGTACGCGCCGTCCAGGTTCGCGCGGGCCAGGTTCGCGCCGGCCAGGTTCGCGCCGGCCAGGTATGCGCGGGCCAGGTTCGCGCCGTCCATGTACGCGCCGTCCAGGTTCGCGCCGTCCAGGTACGCGCCGGCCAGGTTCGCGCGGACTAGGTTCGCGCGGGCCAGGTACGCGCCGTCCAGGTTCGCGCGGGCCAGGTACGCGCCGGCCAGGTTCGCGCGGGCCAGGTTCGCGCCGTCCAGGTTCGCGCCGGGGATCAACCCCTTGCCCACCAGCCAGCAGAAGAACGCCGGATAAGCGGTGGCAGCCCAGATCGTGTGGAGCTGCGTCCAGCGCACGACGATGCCGCGCCGGGGCGGCTTGCCATCCTTGGCGCGCTCCTCGTCCTGGCCAGCCTTTATCTCGTCGAACAGCGCGAGACCGGCACGACAGGCCCCCTCGCGTATGAGGGCCTGCCTGGTGATAGACACGGTGATCATGGGTCCTCCAGCTGTCGATCAGGTGGTCTGTGCGGCCGCGGCGATGCGCGCACGGGCCTGGGTGATGGCGGCGCGGATCGCGTCGCGCGCCGGGCCCTTGGGGAAGCCGAGATCGGAGCACGCGGCGGCGAGCTCGTCGACAGACGCCGGCGAGGTGAGTCCGGCGGCGTGCGACTCGACGAAGGCGGCGAAGGCGGTGTCGGCCTGGAGCATCAGGTCTCGGCTCTTCTTCTGCGCGGCCTCCTCGCGACGCTGCTTGAGGAGGCGGACCTCCTCGGCGAGCTTCGGATCCGCCGGCGGCGAGACCTGCCCGCCGCCCTGTGCTGGTGCGCCCTGGGCGCCGCGGGGCGGCCCCGGCGAGGCCTGCCCGCCGCGGCCGCGGTCCTGCCCGCGCTGCCCCTGCTGCCGCTCCTGCCACCCGCGAGGCGGGCGCTCGTCGCTGTCGCCCCGCCCGGACACGTCCGGCGCGTCCTGGCGAGGGATGAGGAGCAGCTCGCGGATCAGGTACCCGAGCCCCTCGGTCCGCGCCGCGAAGATGGCCTTGTCGAGCGGGCGCGCCCAGTAGCCGTCGCGGGTCCGGGTCGGGCAGACGTGCTCCTGGCACCTGATCTCGTGCGTGTGGCCGCTCGGCGCGTGGACGAGCATGTACACGATATCGAGGTACCCTATCGCTCCGGCGTTCGCGTCGAGATCCCCCTCGATCGGGACGAACCGAGTCGATACGGGCAGGAGCACGAGCTTCGCCTCGCTGAGCGCCTCTCGGCCCTCCGCGATCACGTCCTCGGCCGTCGCGTACTTGTAGTTCTGCTGCGTGTTCCGCCCGCGCTTCTCGACAGCGCTGGCGGCCGTCTGAGCCTGCGCGAGGGCCGCCGCGAGCTCAACGGGCATCTTCGGGGCAAACGGCGTTTCCGACACGTCCCCTCCTCAGAACAGCGGGTTGTCAACGAACGCCGCGAGCGCCGCCTCGACTGCGGCGTACACCTGCGCGCCCAGGTGCTCGCGACCGGGCAGCCCGAGGATCTCCCCGTTGACGATCCGGCCCTCGCCGACCTGCTCCCACGTGGAGCAGCCAGCCTTGTGGCGGAAGACGGCCACCCCGCCGTCCTCGTACAGATCAGCGGCGAACTGGCCCCCGTGATCGACGGAGACCAGAACACGGCAGAGGCGCGCGCTCACCGCGACCCCCAGAGCTCGAGCCACGCGTCGATCGACGCGCACGTCTCGACGTCGTGCAGGTAGTAGCGGCGCACGCCGCGGAGCTCCGCCGCGATGCGGTCGAGGCGCGCGATCGCGGGGTTCGCGGCCGTGCAGGGGAGGAGACGCGCAGCGAGGCGCAGGACGCGCTCGCGCGCCGTGGTAGCCGCCGGCGGCGCCGCGGGGGCGCTCTCGCCGGACGGCCAGATGATGGGGCCGGAGCGGTGGTCGCCATCGTGGCCGGCGACGCGCGTGCACCGCCGTCCGATGTAGGGGGAGATGGAGGAGCATGGCGCCGTCTGAGCCGCGCCGCCGCTCGGAGAGGAAAGCATCATACGGACAGGATTATATCCGCCCTGCCCGGCCTGACAAGACTCTATCCGAAATTATTTTGTCCGGCGCGTCGGAGTCGGGGGGCTCACCCGAGAACAAGGCGCGAACGCTTACGCCGAGCGCTGACGGCACAACTTGAAGCACTTGTCAAGCGTCTGCATGTGAACCGTTAACCACATGCAGACGCGTGAGGCATTGGGGGCGCGACGTTGCTCGACGCGGACGGCGCCGCGGCCTTGGAGCGACACTATGCGTCAACGGATAAAACTTTCTCCACTTCTTCTTGCGCGCGACCATTGACATGATTCTGTCCGCGGATAGAATCATGTCATGGTCGACGTCCCCCCTGACCTCTCCGGTATGGGTGGTCGCCTGCGTTACGCGCGCGAGGCGGCCGGCCTGTCGTCGAGGCAGCTTAGTCAGCGCGCCGGCATCGCACAGGCGATCGCTGGCATGATCGAACGAGGCGCCACGCGGGCGCCGACAACGGAGACCGTGCAGCGCATCGCATCGGTCCTCGGCGTGTCGCTCGATTGGCTCATTGCCGGCACCGGCCAGGCACCGAGTCCTGAGGACATCCGGCGGTTCGTGTCGTCCAGCTCCGAGCCGGCGGACTGATTGCAGCGGCGCGCGCCGCTTGGAGGACAGCATGGCTGAGGGGCTGAATCGTGTCCTTGTAATGGGGAATTTGGGCGCCGATCCTGAACTGCGCTTCACGCAGGGCGGGACAGCGGTCCTCAACATGCGCATCGCGGTCACGGAGTCGTATCTCGACCGCGACCAGCAGAGGACGGAGCGGACCGAGTGGGTCAACGCCGTCGTATGGGGCGCCCGCGCTGAGGGCCTGAAAAAGGTCCTGAGCAAGGGCTCGCGCCTCCTCGTCGAGGGGCGGCTGCAGACGTCGAGCTACGACGACCGCGACGGCAACAAGCGGTACAAGACCGAGGTCGTCGCGAACAACGTCGTGCTGTGCGGCGGCGGCAAGGGCGGGGGGCAGCGCGGCGCCGCGCAGGCGCAGGACGAGCCCCAGGGCGGGGGCTACGGGTACGGCGGCGGCGCGGGCCAGGGTGACGACGACATCCCCTTCTGATTGATGATGGCGCGCCGATACCCACCTCCGCGGATCATCGTGGACACGCGCGAGCAGCGGCCGTGGAGCTTCAGGACGCCCGCCGTGCTGCGCGCCCACGGCGAGCTCTCCGTCGCGACAGGCACCCTCGCCACCGGGGATTACTCGGTCGAGGGGCTGACCAGCATAATCGCGTTGGAGAGGAAGAGCCTACCCGACTTCGTCCAGAGCGTCACGCGCGATCGCGATCGGTTTTGGGCCGAGCTCGTGAAGCTGCGCGCGCTCCAGCGCCGGGCCGTCATCGTCGAGGCCTCGCTGGAGCAAGTCGAGTGCGGCGCGTACCGCAGCATGGCGGCGCCTCAGAGCGTGATCCTGAGCGCCTCCGCAATCATGTACGACCACGGGATCCCGGTCATCTGGGCCGGCTCCCGTGACGAGGCAGAGCGACACGCCGCGTGGTGGCTCGTGCGCGCGTGGCGAGAGCACCGGGCCGCGCTGGGTGCGAGCGGCGCGCAGGAGAGGGGGGCGTGATGGGCCGCTTCTTCGACTGGGACGACTACCTCCTTGGCGAGCCTGAGGTCGTCGAGCCCGCCGCGCTGGACTCGTCGATCACCTTTCCCGCGCCGTACTTCGGCGGCAAGCGCAGGGCCGCGGCGCTCATCTGGGAGCGCATGGGCGACGTCGTGAACTGGGTTGAGCCGTTCGGTGGTACGGGCGCCGTGCTGCTCGCGAGGCCGGCCGACCACCGCGCCCGTGTCGAGACGCTGAACGACCTCGACGGGCTGCTCGTTAACGTGCACCGTGCGCTGCGTGCGGACCCGCTCGGTGTCGCCGATGTCTGCGACTACCCCGTCGCCGAGGTGGACTTGCACGCACGGCACCGGGCGCTCGTCGCTGCGCGTGCTGGTCTGACCGCGAGGCTCGAGGCGGACCCGCGCTACTACGACGTGGAGCTAGCAGGATGGTGGCTCTGGGGCGCATCGGCGTGGATCGGAGACGGATGGTGCAGTGGCGCACTGAATCGGAAGCTTCCGATCTTGCACAACGAGCGCGCCATGCACAACCCGAGTGGTGGTATGCGCCGCCAGTTACCCGACCTAGGCGGCAGCACGAAGGGCGACGCCACGTTCGTAAACGTCGGCAAGGGCGTGAACGGCGCTGGGATGCGGGAGCCGTCGAAGATGCCCATGCTGTCCTCCTCGTGCGGTGTGCACAAGGACTCGCTGCGCACCGCCCTTCACGACACCTTCGCTCGCCTCGCCGCTCGCCTCCGCTACGTCCGCTTCCCCTGTGGCGACTGGACGCGCGTGCTCACCCCCGCCGTCACGTGGCGCCATGGGCTCACAGGCATCCTGTTCGACCCGCCGTACACCGACGGCGCCATCGACTACGCCGTGGGCGGTCGAGTCTCCGCCGACGTGCGGGCGTGGTGCGCCGAGCACTGGGATGACCGGCTGCCGAACGGAGACCCGGCCTACAGGCTCGCGCTGTGCGGCTACGAGGGCGAGCACGACGAGATCGAGGCGCTCGGCTGGGAGGTAGTCGCCTGGAAGGCAGGCGGCGGCTACGCAAACCAGCGGAAGCATGGCGTCAACGACAACGCGCGACGCGAGCGTATCTGGTTCAGCCCGCATTGCCTGCGTGCCCGGCCGCGCGCTGAGCAAATCTCGCTCCTCGGAGGTGGTGTGTGCTGACCCCCGAGGCCGACGTCCTCGCCATCAAGCAGGCGCTCGCCTCCCCAGCGGACGTCTGCCGGCGCCTCGGACTGCTCGACGGCCCCGCGCGCGGCCAGCGCTACGTGATGATCCGCTGCCCGGCGCACGGGGACCGCTCGCCGAGCTGCTCGGTTCACGTGGCGCCCGATGGCACCCTCGCTGCGCGCTGCTGGGCCTGCGGCTGGTCGGGGGACGTCTTCGGCCTCGTCGCCGCCGCACACCACCTCGACGCCCGCGACTTCGTGGCGGTGAAGCGCGCCGCGGCCGAGCTCGCCCACGTGGACCTCGCCGCGCCGCCGCGCGCCCGGGAGCTCCCGCCGGCGCCGCCCGCGCAGCCCCCGCCGATCGATGAGGTCCGGCGCGTCCTGCGCGGCGCCTACGCGCCGTCCGCCGACCGCAGCGCGGCGGCGTGGCTCCGCTCCCGCGGGCTCGACCCGGCGGCGTGCGATGGGCTCGCGCGCGTCCTGTACGCCTCCTGGCCGGCCTGGGCGCGCTACCAGGGCCGGACGTGGCTCTCGCAGGGCTACCGCCTCCTGCTGCCCGTCTACGACGCCGCGGGGGCCCTCCGGAGCGTCCGCGCCCGGCAGGTGACCCGGGGCGGCGAGGGGCCGAAGAGCCTCCCGCCCTCCGGGCACTCGACGGCCGGCCTGGTGCTCGCGAACCGCGGCGCCGTCGAGATGCTCCGCGCCGGGCCGGGGGGCGCCCCCGCGCGCGTCGTTGTGGCCGAGGGCGAGCCCGACTACCTCACCTGGGCCAGCCGCCTGCCCGCGGGCGCCTGGGCCGTCCTGGGGCTCCCCGGCTCGGGCGCGTGGACCGCCGACCTCGCCGCGCGCATCCCGGCCGGCTCGGATGTCGTCATCCGCACCGACCCCGACGCCGCCGGCGATCGGTACGCGGAGCGCATCGTCGAGGACCTCGCCGGACGCTGCGCCGTCCGCGTGAGCCACGCCGCGAGCCGCCGCGCGCGCGCCGCCTGCGGCTGCCGCGGGTGCGTGCTCCACGGCTGGCGCTGGTCGACGCCGTGCGGGCGCGACCTGAGCAAGGGCGAGGACGACAACGCGCTGTTGATCCGCGGGGCGCTGCCGGCGGACCCGCGCGAGGGGACGGAGGCGATCTGATGTCTCGTTGGTTCACGGGGCTCAATCCGGAGCAGGCTTCCGTCGTCGCCCACGAGCGAGGCCCGATCGCGGTGCTCGCTGGCGCCGGCTCGGGCAAGACCAAGACGCTCGTCGCGCGCATCGGCCGCCTGATCGAGCTCGGTGTCGACCCGCGCCGGATCCTCTGCGTCACCTTCTCGAAAAAGGCCGCGGACGACATGAACGCCAAGATCGCCGAGAAGGGCATCCGCGGCGCGCGCGTCGGTACGTGGCACTCCCTCTGCTGGCAGATCCTCCGCGACGACCGCACGCGGTACGCGGACTGGCAGATCGACCAGAAGGACCGGCACAAGACGATCGTCAAGCAGGCCATGGGCTACAAGCACGTGGACTGGAAGGACGGCGACCTCGGCGAGGTGCGGCGCTTCCTGGGCTGGTGCAAGGCGAACCTGTGGGGGGCCGAGAGCGAGGAGGCGCGCGAGGAGGCGCGCCGCCGCTTCCCCTCCGCGGCGCCGCTGGCCCTCGACGTGTACCGCGTCGTCGAGACGCTCGTCGAGGAGGCCGGCCTGCTGACGTTCGACGACATGCTCGTCAGGGCCTACGAGCACCTGCAGGACGAGGCTGCCCGCCGGCGCTGGGCGGGGCGGTGGGTCCATGTGCTGCAGGACGAGGCGCAGGACGCGAACGCGGCGCAGGTGGCGCTCGCCGACATGCTCGCCCGCGACCACCGCAACTACATGATCGTGGGCGACCCGGCCCAGTCGATCTACGGGTTCCGCGGCAGCTCGCCCGAGTACCTTACGGCCTTCGCGGAGAAGTGGCACGCGCGGGTCGTCTGCATGAACCGGAACTACCGATGCGGCTCCGAGATCGTGCGGGCCGCCAATGGCGCGATCCGGCCGGCGGCCGTGCGCCTGCCCCAGGACCTCCGCGCGGAGCTGCCCACGCCCGGCGTGGTGCGCTTGGTCGGCGCGGCGGACCTCGACGACGAGGCGGACGAACTCGCCGCCCACGTCGAGGCCCACGCCAAGGACGGCGGCGCCCTCGCCGACTTCTGCGTGCTCTTCCGCACGAACGCGCAGAGCCGCGCGGTTGAAGAGGCGTTGTTGTCCCGCAAGATCCCCTACGTCGTGATCGGGGGCTGCATCTTCTACGAGCGCAAGGAGGTGCGCGACCTGCTGGCGTACCTGCGCGTGGCCGCAGGGCGCGACGTGGACGGCGAGGAGCTCCGCCGCTGCATCAACGCGCCCTTCCGGTACCTGGGCCCCAAGTTCGTCGAGCGCGTCCTCGACATGGCACGGGCTCGCGCCGGCGCCTGGACCACGATCGTGCGCTCGGCCGCTACCCAGGCGGGCATCCAGCGGCGGCAGCTCGAGAGCGCGAACGAGTGGTGCGACATGATCCTGGCCGCGGAGCGCGGGATCCAGAACGGCGAGAAGCCCGCCGGCGTGCTGCGCGACATCGTCCGGGCGACTCGATACATCGAGTGGCTCGAGCGCGACCAGGGCGAGGAGTCGATCGAGGACTCCCACGCCGCGAACGTGCGCGAGCTCATCCGAGTGGCCGAGCGGTTCGCGACCGTCGCCGAGCTGCTCGACTTCATCGACGCGCAAACCGAGGCCGCCGTGCGCCAGCGCCGCGCTGATGAGCAGGTCGATCAGGTGCTCCTGATGAGCATCCACCGGAGCAAGGGCCTGGAGTGGCCGCGCGTCTGGGTCGTCGGATGCAACGACGGGATCCTCCCGCATGCGCACGGCGACCCGCAGGAGGAGCGCAGGATCTTCTACGTGGCCATCACCCGGGCCAAGGAGGAGCTCACTTTGAGCTACGTCGGAAGGCTGGCAACGAAGGGCGGTGTGCGGCGCGTGGACCCCTCGCCGTTCCTGCGCGACGCGGGCGTCCTCGACGCTGAGCCCGAGGCGGCCGAATGATCGACCCGAGCGACATCGAGCGCGCCGCCATCCAGGCGGAGAGCGCGCCGCGCCGAGGCCGCAAGCGCGCCGCGCCGCCGCCCGCGCCGGCCAACGACCCCGACGACCGGCCGACCATCCGGCTCGTGACGGGGCAGCTCCACGACGCGATCGAGCAGGGCATCGCCGCGCTGCGCGCGGACCCGGACCTCTACCAGCGCGAGACGACGCTCGTCCACGTGACGCACGTGACGGCCGACGAGGAGGCGGGCACGCATGGCGAGGTCCGCGAGGGCACGCCGCAGATCCACGTGATGAGCCCGAACACGTTGCGGGAGCGGCTCACCCGCTACGCGCGCTGGGTTCGGTTCAACGCCCGTTCTGGCAACTGGGTGCCTGCCGAGCCGCCGAACGACGTCGTGCGCGGCATCGCCGATCGCAAGGGCTGGCCCACCCTGCGCCGCCTGACGGGCATCCTCGAGGCGCCTTCCCTCCGCCCGGATGGGTCGGTGATCGACCGGCCCGGCTACGACGCCGCGACGGGGTTCCTCTACATCCCGAGCTGCGCCTACCCCGCGATCCCGGAGCGGCCGACGCTCGAGGACGCGCAGCGCGCGCTCGCGACCCTCGAGGACGTCTTCATCGATTTCCCATACTCGACCCCCGCTGGCCGCTCTATGGCCGTCGCGGCCGCGCTCACGCTCATCGCCCGCCCGGCGATCCGCGGCGCAACACCCGCGTTCGTGTTCGACGCGAACACACCCGGGTCGGGCAAGTCGCTCCAGGCCGACTCGGTCTCGATGCTCGCGCTCGGTCGGGTGGCCGGGCGCAAGGACTTCCCCACCGACAAGCGCGGCGCGAACGACGAGATCTCCAAGGTCCTCTGCGCCTACGCGATGAGGGGGCAGAGGCTGATCAACTTCGACAACCTCGGGCACGAGGTCAACTTCGGCGGCCCGGCGCTCGAGATGGTGCTGACGGCGGAGAGCACCGCCGAATTCCGCATCCTCGGCAGCAACACCCTCACGACGCTGCCCTGGCGCACGGTCATCTTCGGCTCGGGCAACAACGTCATGATCGCCCGCGACATGCTCCGCCGCTGCATGGTGAGCCGCATCGAGAGCCCTTACGAGCGCCCCGAGCTCCGCCCCCTCAGCGACTTCCGGCACCCGGAGCGAGCCTTCCGGCTCAAGGACTGGATCCGCGAGCATCGCGTCGAGCTCGTGACCGCCGCGCTCACCCTGCTGCGCGCGCACGCCGTCGCGGGCCGCCCGTCGCCCGGTCGCACCTGGGGCTCGTTCGAGGCCTGGACCAAGGTGATCGCGGACGCGATCGTCTGGGCCGGCGGCGCCGACCCGCTCGAGTGCCGCCCCGACGAGGCGGGCGAGGCCGACCCGGAGCGCCGCGCCCTCGCCGTCGTCCTGCGGCACTGGACCAGGCTCGACCCCGAGGGCCAGGGCATCACCATCAAGACCGCGATCGGCGCGCTGTACCCCCCGGAGCGCCTGCGCGGGGAGCAACTCCCGCCCGATGGGTTCGAGGACATGCGGGAGGCCCTCGAGCAGCTCGCGCCGCCGAAGCCCCGCCAACCCCCGGACGCGAACGCCCTGGGCTTCGTCTTCCGCCGCTACAAGCGCAGCGTGATCGGCGGCCTCCGCTTCGAGACCTTGCCAGGCCGCGCCGGTGTCGTGCGTTGGCTGGTCCGCGCTGTCGGCGCCCCGAGCGCCTCGACGGCAACCGTTGGCGACCCCGCCGACGTCTGACCCCCCTCTCATCGACTAGCTGCAGCGGCCCCTCCGTGGTGGGCTTCCGGCCGCCGTTCGGGCCCTTCTGGGGCTACGAAGGGTGCTTCGGAGATGCGTTCTGGAGGGTCCTGGAGACGCTCCCGCGAGCGGAAGCCCACCGCCCCCGCACGGCTAAGTGCGCGAAACCATTAGAACGGCATGGTTGGCTTGGTGGCCTTGGTTGGCTTGTTGCGGCCGCTACGCGCGGCGAAGCAAAACGATCATGTTCGCATTATTTTTATGGGCCGCAGAAAGCCCACCAAGGCAACCATGCCCACCACGAGAGGGGGCCTGACTCTCTCGGTTCGCGGTGAGAGATGGATGCCCACTGGGAGGTGTTGCCCTGCATGGCGTCGAGGGGGAGGCAGGCTCGAAGGGCTGCACCTGCTGTCCTACCTGTAGTGGGCGTCTCCTACAGTTACGGGGGATTCCAG
>Ga0207873_1000544_pt1 | contig 40966 bp, 32 predicted proteins | sample BGWIniCompost_FD_187373 | JGI IMG/M metagenome (GOLD analysis project Ga0207873, IMG submission 187373) | Cellulose adapted compost microbial communities from Newby Island Compost Facility, Milpitas, CA, USA - BGW Initial Compost (SPAdes)... ... | reverse complement strand
CTTTCCGCACGACTTGCATGTGTTAGGCACGCCGCCAGCGTTCGTCCTGAGCCAGGATCAAACTCTCCAATGAAAACCCAAACACTGGAGAACCCAGCTTATATATATCTATTGACGAGGTTCTTGCGAACCCGCATAAGCTAGCACTGGCACTAAACTTCAGTACCCTGTTGAGTTCTCAAAAAACACACACTCAAGACTTTGGCTTTCAGACCTCTGTCAAGGTGTCGTTTAGAATTTATCCGGTCGGTTTCTCGCTGTCAAATCGAGTTCTTCGACTCGAGGGCTTGAAGCGAACCGCCCGCACCTCCCATTGTAGCTCCCCCTCTTGGGGCCCCACTCTGGGGGGTGTCCCGCAAGCCGTCCGCCCGGTTAACCAAACCTCTCAGGTTTGGCGCCCCGTCCGCGTCCGTTTCCCCGCGGGCAGCGACAAAGTTACGCCCCTGCTGTTCGGCTCGTCAAATCGGGGTCCCCCCTTCTCGCGATCCCGCCTCTGAGCAGGACAGATACGCCGCCAAGGCATCACCCGGCCCGCGACGGGCCGTTCCTTGACCCCAAAGCGGCTTGAGCAAAAGAGCGCGATGCCCCTTCGGATCCCCCACACAGCGCCCTGAAAATCGGACTCCTATCTCAACCCGCCCATTCCTCATTGCTCGACCCATCCGCGACCCTGTGGGCGAAACTCATCGCTGTTGGATAGTTGTGGGCCCGATCCGCTTCACGCACTACCGCATGAGATACTTCCGGTAATCGCTTAACCACTTTGCGCCCGCACGGTTACGGCTGTGCCGGTTCAAAGTGCTTTTTCGCAGACGGATCCACAGCGGCCAGCAAACAACGCCGAACCGGTCACCGCTGTTCTTGCCCCCGCGTAGCAGCGCTGGGCAAGACGGTGGCGAGGAATTCGACCAAATGCATGGCGCGTACCCGGGATCTGCGGGCCCGCAGGCCCTGCTGGAGCTGCCGGAGACAGCCAGGGTTCACGGCGATCACGACATCGACGCCAGCGGCCTCGAGCGCATCCAGCTTGGGCGCCAGGATCCGGGCGCTGTCCTTCGGACGCAGCAGGCTGTAGGTCCCCGCCGACCCACAGCACCCGGCCGCGTTGGGGAGTTCGACGTACCGGGCGACGCGCTCCAGAAGGGCTCGTGGTTCTCGCCACACTCCAAGGCCGTTCCTGAGATGACAGGAGTCCTGCAGCGTCACTGTGATCGACCGATCACTCCTCAGAACCGTCTCGAGCTCCTGCGAACGAGCCGTCAAATATTCAGAGATCTCGATCACTCTCTCCCGCCCCAGTACGGCGGCCAGGTGTGCGGCGCACCCACCGGAGGTGGTGACGATCCGTCCGGGCAGTCGCTCCCCTAACCGACGCGCCATGGCACGCCCCGCGGCGAGATCCCCGTTGTGGGCGTGCAATGCGCCGCAACATCCCTGATCAGCGGGGGCTTGTAGCGAGGGACACAGGCGCAGAGCGTCCCGGCTGACCTGTGGGAAGAGCAATCGTTCGAAACACCCCAGCAGCAATGAGTCGGGGTGGGATCCGCTTTGGCCCTGCCCGGCTCCTGACGGTGCCGAGCCTGTTGCGTCACGGGTCGCGGCAGTCGCCGCCGTGATCTTGGACACTGTGGTTTCCGTGGGCGCGGTCTCCGATGCCGCTGTGCTCAAGATCACGCTGTCGCGCGCTTCTCCCACCGCAGGTGAGCTCGCGGCATCACGCGTCCGCCGACGAGCGGCCGCCCAGTCACGACGCCGGGGCGGGGCACCGCGGAGACGGCCCAGAAGGCGGATGGCGAACGACCTCCTGGCCGCCAGCATCACCGCCCGCGCAATCAGCGGCCGTCGTCGCCCGCGCCACGCGGCGTCCCGCCACTGTTCGAGCAGTTCGCCGTAGCGGACTCCGGCCGGGCATACCACCTCGCACGCGCGGCACCCCAGGCAGAAACTGGACTGCTCCATGACGGTGGGATCCACCAGCGGCAGTGTTCCGTCCTGGACGGCGCGCATAAGGTTGATCCGCCCGCGCGGTGAGGAGGCCTCGTCCGCGGTGAGGGCGTACGTCGGGCAGGCCGGCAGGCAGAATCCGCAGGAGATGCACTGGTCGAGTAACGCCGGTGTAAAGATCATGACCCCAGCTTTCCGGGATTGAGGATGCCTGCTGGATCAAACGCTGTCTTGATCCGGCGCAAGAGCGCGAGGTGCTCCTCCCCGAGCTGCTCTCGCAGGTAGGGCAGCTTGGCGGCGCCCACCCCGTGTTCCCCGGTGATGGTCCCACCCAACGCGATCGCTGTGCTGAAGATCTCACCAAAGGCCTGATGGGCTCGGGCGATGGCGGCTTCATCGGTGGGGTGGAGCACGCAGGTGGGGTGGAGGTTCCCGTCGCCAGCGTGCCCGAAGGTGCCGATCACGAGGTCGTGACGAGCCGCGATTTCATCGATGCGCGCCACCATCTCCGCCAGGCGAGGGCGCGGGACGGTGGCGTCCTCCAGGATGGTCATCGGCCCACGCCGCGCCAACGCCGGTAACGCGCAACGGCGGGCGGCGAGCAGCTCCTCGGATTCGGCGACTTCACGGGCCAAGGTGTAACCGGTGGCGCCCATCCGGTCGCAGATCTCAGCGATTCGTGTGACGCTGGCGGCGGCTTGTTCGGCTGGTCCGTCATCACCGAACAGCAGGAGCGCGCCCGCGGTGCGATCCAGCCCGAGTCCGGCGAAGTCTTCGACCGCGTTGATGCAGGTCTGATCCAGAAACTCCAACGTGGCCGGCACGATGCCGGCTCGGATCACCTCGGCCACCGCCCGTCCGGCGTCGGCCAGGGTGGTGAAGTAGGCGACCCCGGTACGCGTGGTGGCAGGCATCGGAAGCAGGGCCACGGTGCACTCGGTGATCACACCGAGAGTGCCTTCAGAGCCGGTGATCAGTCGCGTCAGGTCGTAGCCGGCGACGTCCTTCCACAGTCGCCCACCGGTACGGATGATCTCTCCGGTGGGCAGCACCACCTCCAGCCCGAGAACGTAGTTGCGGGTGACGCCGTATTTGAGTCCACGCAGGCCGCCGGCGCAGGTGGCGATGTTTCCACCGACGGTGGAGACGGTGCGGCTACCGGGATCGGGTGCGTACAGCAGGCCGTGGGCGGCTGCGGCGCTCCCCAACTCGGCGGTTGACACTCCTGGTTGGCATACCGCCAGCAGTTCGTCGGGAGAAATTTCCAGGATCCGGTTCAGGCGGGTCAGCACCATGACCACGCCCCCGCTGAGCGGCACCGTAGCCGCGCACAGGTTGGAACCCGCACCGCGCGGTACGACGGGAACGCGTTCCCGGGTCGCCAGTTTCAGGATCTCGGCGATCTCAGCGGCGCTACCTGGGAAGACGACGACATCGGGGCGACGGCTGAACAAAGGGGTCGCGTCCCGTGCGTAGGGCACCAGGTCGCCTTCAGCACGGCGGATGTGGCTGTCCCCCACGATGTCCGCCAGCTCCGCGACGAAACTTTCTTTCAACATCGTCTTCATCCTAGGCGGAATCTAAAGCGCCGCACAGATGGAGCGCACAGATGGAAGCGGCCCCGTGCACCTGGTGTCACCGAGTGCACGGGGCCGCTCCATCCCCCGGCCCGCCAAGCGGGGAGGCGACCGCCCGGCGGTGTGAAAGTCCGAACGGACCGGATCTCCAACCGGCCGAATCGGTCAGCGTTGCGCCTGTGCCTGAGCAATCAAAGGTTGCGCTGTATTGATGGGAATCGCGAATCCCAAACCAATATTGCCCGCAACCTGACTATTGGTGAGGATGCCGGAATTGATACCGATCACCTCACCAGCCATATTGACCAGCGGCCCTCCGGAGTTACCCGGGTTAATAGGCGCATCGGTCTGGATGGCGTCGTGGATCGTGACCCGCTGTGCGCCCTCACCCGCGCTGTAAGAACGGTGAACAGCGCTGATGATCCCGGCCGTGACGGTACCGTCCAGGCCCAGCGGGCTTCCCACCGCCAGTACGGTCTCTCCCACCCGAAGGTTGTCGCTATCGCCCAAGGTCGCCGCTTCCAGGCCGGAGGCGCCCATCACCTCAATCACCGCCAGGTCGTTATCGGGGTCGGTCGCTACCACCGTCGCATCGGCCTGCTCTCCATCGCTGAAGACCACTTCGATGTCTCGGGCTCCCGACACGACGTGGTTGTTGGTCAAAACCAGGCCGTCGTCACTGATCACCACCCCGGATCCGCCGCCTTCCTGGCCTCTCATCCGCACGTTGATGGTGACGACGCTGTCCTGCACCATCGCCGCGACGTCAGCCAGTGAGGCCACACTTCCGGTCTGGGCGGCCGTGGTGGTTTCCTGACCGGAGCCGGTGGCGTCATCGTCGAATACATGCACCACGGTGCCACCGACCACGCCGCCGCCGATCGCGAGGGCGAGCGCCATCGCCAAGGTCGCCAGCCGGCTACCTCCAGAGCTTGTCCGGCCGGTGTACCCAGGCTGAGCCGGAGATGAGGGGTAACCGGGCCCGTACAGCCCGGTGGGTGACCCCGACGGCACCGGTCCAGGCGCCGTGGCGGTGCCGATAGCGCCGTGTGCCGCGGGGGGTGACGACACGCTCGAGACACCAGGAACCGCCCCAGGCTGCTGGGACCAGATCGTGGGGTTGACCTGGGTGGTCGCCTGGTAACTAGGAGTTAGTGGCGAATACACAGATCCCGTTTGCGGCGGGTACCCGGAGGATGTCGGGCCGGGACGGCCGCCTATGGCGCCCACGCCCCCTGAAACGGGGACGGCACCCGGGGAGAAGGTGGTCGGCGAAGCTGGTGACTGGACGGACGGCGAAACACCGGAGGCGATCGACCCCGCGGCCTGGTGTGGCGTACCACCCGACATGGTCGACGCGCCGTCTGTCTCCGACGCGGCGTGTCTGCCGGGCGGGGTCGCCGACCCTCCGGTGGCGTGAGTTCCGCCCCCGGTCAGTTCATTGTCGGCCATCACTTCCCCTTGCTTGTCTGAACCCGGGGCAACCGGGTCCTGATGGTCCTGTGTTACCGCGGGCGTCCTTGACGGTGTCCGGTTGTCGACACCGGAACACCGCGAGTTCGCCTGATACGACCAGCATGAGGTAGTCAACTCTGGTGAGGCTGAAACGTACCTGGGAGTTTTCTGGATGCCACGCGTACTTGGTGATATTCCCTGATTGCTCCCGGACACACCAAGAACCAGATCCCGCTCTGGCTCCTATGTCATCGTGTCCAACCGTGGCAAGAGCTCAGACAAGAGTGTGGTGAAGCCTGACCCGCGTCTCCTCGCGCTGCTTAAGTCGGTGTCTCACCGAGCGTGGCCAAGGCGCCGATTTAAAAGCTGCTGTCCGCTATCTCCGGATGCAAAACAGAAAGCTCATCGGTGGAACTCGGTGCCGGTCGCCGATGAATCACCCGCTTCCTGGTTGGAGGAACGCCCGTGCCAGGCTTTGGCACCAGACACCACACCAAATTCTGATCTCGTTTCCGCTTCCGACGCCGGTTTCGATTCCCGCACCGGTCCGGGCGCCTGTAGTCCGTGCCTGTCGGGCCGGTCCGTGCCTGGATCGACCGCATCGCCGCTCTTCCTGTCGGTACCGTCCGGACCGGCGTCGATCGGCCCCGCCGGGCGATCCGACTCCGGGCCAGGCGAGCCCGCGTCGGCGGGGGACGTATCGGGTGCCACCGCGTCAGGCGCCAACGGCAGCCGGACCCAGAAGGTAGCTCCCTCCCCCGGGCGGCTGTGAACACCGGTATCGCCACCGTGCGCCGCCGCCAAGGCCGCCACAATCGCCAGCCCGAGCCCGGTACTGCCGTGCTTGCGGGAACGCGCCTTGTCCACTCGGTAGAAGCGCTCAAAGACCCGCTCCGCCTGCTCGGGGGTAAGTCCAGGACCCTGGTCGGCCACCTCCAACACGGCGACCCCGTTTTCGACGCGGACCCGAACCTGAATCGGTGTCCCGGCGGGGGTATGGATCAGCGCGTTGCGCATCAGGTTATCGATGACCTGCCGTAGCCGCAGCTCATCCCCGAGCACCACGGGCGGACCGGCGCCGACCACCAGCTCGATCGACCGATCGGGGGCCACGGCGCGGGCCCCGCTGACCGCGTCGGCGGCCAAAGCGAGCAGGTCCACCGGTGCCCGACCCATCGGACGCTGCTGATCGAGGCGGGCCAACAACAGCAGATCCTCGACGAGAATGCCCATCCGCTCGGCTTCGCCCTCGATCCGGCGTATCAGCTTTCCGACCTCCTCCGGATCGTGGACCGCCCCGTGCCGGTACAGCTCCGCGAAACCGCGGATCGTGGTCAGTGGACTGCGCAATTCATGACTGGCGTCGGCGATGAAGCGGCGCATCCGCTCCTCGGAGCGACGGGCCGCGGCCTCGGAGTGCGCCCGCGCCCGGAACGCGGCCTCGATCTGCGCCAGCATGACGTTCAGGGCACGCGCCAAACGCCCCACCTCGGTGCTGGGGTGTCGATCGGGGACCCGGCGTCCCAGATCCCCGGCGGCGATGGCGGCCGCGGTACGCTCGATCTCCACCAAAGGTTGCATACTAGCCCACACCACCGCGACCCCGAAGAGCGCCGCGACCCCGAGGACCACCAGCCCGATCAGCAGGTACAGCTGCTGAAGCCGGGTGACGATCTCCTTGGATTCGGAGATGTCCTGGGCCTGCACCGCGTACCAGCCGTCCGGCAACTCGGTGACCAGAATCCGCCACGGACGACTGGAGTCGATGGAGAGCACGTTGTAGGGCCTGTTCAGGCGTTGCTGCAGATCCTCCAGGGTTTCAGGCAGACGCGGACGGTCCGGGCCGAGATTGGGCGGAATGGACAGCTGGTCCCCGAGCCGCCCGTCGGGGCGACGTACCTGAACGACGTAGTAGGGGGTGGTCGTCGAGACGCTCCCCTCGGTGCCCGGCCGCAGATCGATCCTGCGGATCTGGTCGTTGCCGGACTCCTCCCACTGCTCGAGCACGCGCTCGTACTGCTCGGAGGCGATCGCTTCCAGGTTGCTGTCCACCTGGTCCATCAGGTAGCCGTTGAGCAGGGTGCTGGTGGCGATGCTGATCGCGACCAAGGCCATGGTGACCACGGCCATGATGCCGGCGACCAGACGTAGCTTCAGTGGCACCCGCGCCCACAGACCGTCCTGTTTGACCGGCGGCCATGCGGGTTGATGAAGATGCTGTCCGATGGTCACCTGGCGATCCGGAGTACGTAACCTACTCCACGCAGGGTGTGAATCAGACGCGGCTCCTCAGTGTCGATCTTCCGCCGCAGGTACGACACATAGGACTCCACGATGCCGTCATCACCCCGGAAGTCGTAGTTCCACACGTGGTCGAGAATCTGGGCCTTGGACAACACTCGACCCGCGTTGGCCATGAAGTACCGAAGCAGCTTGAACTCGGTCGGGGACAAGGCGATACACCGGCCGGCGCGCCACACCTCGTGGGTTTCCTCATCCAACTCCAGGTCGGCGTACTTCAACCGGGGTGGCGGTGCGGGGTTGGCGGTGGTGCGGCGGAGGACGGCCCGGATACGCGCCACCACCTCTTCCAGGCTGAAGGGCTTGGTGACGTAGTCGTCACCGCCCAACGTGAGGCCGCGGACTTTGTCCTCAGTGGCGTCCCGAGCGGTCAGGAACACAATCGGGGTCCGGTTGCCGCCTGAACGCAGCTGCTGAGCCACCTCGAAACCGTCCATGTCGGGCAGCATCACATCGAGTACCACCAGATCCGGCCGGTAGCGAGTGATCACCTCCATCGCCTCACTACCGTCGGTAGCGGTCTCAACTTCGAATCCGGCGTACCGCAGACTGGCCCCGAGCAGCTCAAGAATGTTGGGATCGTCTTCGACAACCACCAGTCGCGCTTCAGGCCTGTCCCCCGAGCTCGCCATGGCGTCCGTGCCGGCCACACTTATCCCCATAACACCATCATGGCCTTCCCTTGCTTCCCTACGTCAGCTGAGCCCGCTTGGAGTTTGCTGGGAGAAGTAGGCGATCGCTGAAAGAGCCACTGAAGGACACGACATAGACAGGCGATAGATCTGGACAGGCAGGCGATAATGCCGCGAAGTGACTCACTGCCCAGGGCGCCGTCGCACGAGCGCGGTTGTGTGAGAGTAATCCCGTGAGCGCATCCGATCCCGCCATCGAAGACTCCGGGGCGAGCGCGGAGGCTGCACGGGCACGCGCCCTTCTGGAGGTGGGACGCCCGCGGCAGGCCGTACCGCTGCTGTCCGCGGCGGTGGGGAGATACCCCTCCCACGCCGAACTGTGGTGCCTGTTGGCCTGGGCGCTCATCGATTCCCAGGAACCGACGCGCGCCTTGGAGGCGGCGCGTCAAGCGGTCCAGCTCAGCCCGGATCAGGAATGGCCGCACCGCTTGATGAGCATCGCGTTGGCCGAGACAGGGGATCTCCCAGGTGCGGTGACAGCGGCCCGACAGGCGGTCCGAGTAGAGCCACACAACTGGCAAGCCCACAATCACCTGGCGGGACTATTAATAAATCGCCCTGGCGGCCGGGACGATGCGTTCGCCGCCGCGACCGAGGCCGTGCGGCTGGCACCCCCTGACGAACCCGAGCCCAAGCTCACTCTCGGCGAGCTGGCGTTGCTTGATATGGACCTGGCTCGGGCCGAGCAGATCTACCGGCGGGTCCTCGCCGAGCACCCCGACCACCCGATCGCCCTTCACAAACTCGCGATCATTCAAGATAAGCGGGGCCAAACCGCCACGTCCCTTCAAACGTTGCGGAGCGCAATCGCCGCCGCCCCGGCCCGGCAACACTCCCGCCGTCAGATGGATGTCGCGCTATCCAAACAGCTCCTGATCAGCGCGTTCGTCGTTCTCATCCTATTGGGTCTTCTGCTCGGCTTGGACGCTTTCCTGCTTGGACAGTGGCGGTGGCGGGGAGCGGTCTCCTTAGGGGCGGTCCTGAGCATAGGAGCCGAGTTGGTCACCGCCTTCCGAAACGACCTGGCACCGATCGCTGACTACCTGTCGGTCCGGCTCCGCCGGGGCCTGATGCCGGTGCTCACCCTGTTGGCTACCGGCGCGAGCCTGCTGACGATCGGCATCGGTTCCTTCGTCGTCTTACTCCGCCCCGCCACCGATGCCAGCTATCTCACGTACGCCCTCCTACTGGCGCTCCTGGCGTACGCCCTTGGTTGTTTTGGTTTAGGACGCGCCAGCGCGATGGCCAGCCGGGCCGAAGCTACCGACGCCGGCCAGCAGGAACCCGGCGGTGACGACGACCGGGTGGGCACCCGAGGGGTGCTGTGGATCATGGCGGCGTACGTCAACATGACGCACCTGATCGCCCTGGCGGTGTTAGCGCCGTTAGCGAACCACTCTCGTACCGGGCTCTACCAGATGGGGGTGGTTCTGATGTTTTTAATAGCCTTGTTGGTGGACGGCTACCTGGCCGGCTACTTCATCGGTTGGCTAGGCCCCTATCTGCGGCGGTTCCGGCGCCTGCCGGTTCCCGTGACGGTCACCGGCTTCCTAAGCTTCCTGACCGGCATAGGTGGACTGGTCTGGGCCTTGAGGTCGCTGGTCGCGCCGATATCAGCCGGTCCGCTGTGGGGCGCGCTGGCGCTGACTGCGGTGCTGACGGCCGCCTCCGGCACCCCCGCGCTGGTATTTCTCATACGCCGCCAAACCCAGATCCGCCGGGCTATTCAGCAAGACGACTGACGGCGCCACACTCCGAAACCGGCGTCGAGAAACTGGCATCGAGAAGTCATCGACCGTCGGCCCTGGCAACGCTCGCCAGGGCCGACGGTATCTGGATCTAGACGAAGCCATACGCCGATGGCCAAGCCGAACCAGCCGCACACGCGGAACGCTCAAACTCCCTAGCCGGTCACGGCGCCCACAACCGCTTCCTTTTGCTCGGAGGTTTGTCGGGAAGGCCCAGGCTTTCAGACCCGGTCGAAGGCCAGCCGGATGAAGGTGTAGCTCAGGCCGGTCCGTTTCCAGTGCACCGGACGCTCGGAGTGTTCCAGCGCCAGTTCACCCTTGAGGACCAGCCCGTACTTCTCGGCGATCCTCACCAGGTCTCGAATCTCTTCCGGCGAGAAGATGTGGACTGGCTGCCCGTACGCCGTGATCCCTGTGGTGTCCGGGGGATTCTGGTCGTAGTCGGTGGAGACCACCAACACACCGCCGGGTCGAATGATGCGGGCGCTTTCAGCCAGGAACGGCTCCAGCGGCACCCCGTGCTCGATCACGCTCATACAGGTGACCGCGTCAAACCGGCCGTCGGGGAAATCGGTCTGCGTGATGTCGCCGTAGCGGAACACCACCCCGTCGCGGCGGACCTCCTTGCCGAACTCCAGGTTGTTACCCACCAGGTCCTTCAGGCCGTACAGCCGCAACCACGGCAGCACCGACGAGTAACGGGCCGCTCCGGCATCGAGCACCGACGCCTCTGTCCCCACGGTCTCCAGCACGGTGTACACCGCGCCCAGCGCGTCCCAGTTCTTTGGCCGGTCCCGGTGCAACGGCAGCTTCAGGCGGCGGCATTCCGCCACCGCCGCCTGCCATGACGCGGCATCACGCAGCACATCGGTATGCGGCATCGGCATCGGACGCGGACGTGGACCCGGCAACCGGGCCTCCCGTTTACGCTGCCGGGCCACCCGGCTCCAGAGCATCTGCTCCGCGACCCGCTTGGCTATCGCCAGAGCGACCCCACCCGGAGGCGCTGCCTCAGCCATCATCACTCCTCGTCACTGTGTCGCTAACGGATGCCCATAACGTGTTGACAAGGGGTTATTTCTCACCGCCGGCCGGCTCGACCGGCACCGTCACCTCACGCTCCCCCTCGTCGGGTACCGCACCAGTGACGCCCGTTGGGCGACGCCCCGCCCACCACAGCGCCGCGAGCGCACAGTCCACCGCGACCAGTAGCACCCGCGACACCAGCACCACAGCCGCCACCTGCGGTTGGGTAAGCACCGTGGCCAGTGCCAACCCCAACGCCACCTCGCGGATCCCGGCCCCGGCGGGAGCGGGGATAAACAGCACCCCGACGCAGAACGCCAGCGCGAACCCACCGACCGCCAGCGGGAGCGTCCGCAGGGCTTCTTGCCCCTCGAAGCCGAGCACTAACGCGTAGCAGTGCAACCCCATCAACAGCCACCCGACGGTCTGCCACACCGTGGCGCGCAGCATGCCGGGCCAGGTGGGGTACGTGGTGATCGGGGTTCGACGGGCCAGCCGTAACACGCGATTCAGCAGCCCGACGGTGACCTTGGGGTGCAGAAAAACGAACATCAACGGCGCCGCCAGCCCGATCCACCAGAAGTCGGCGAGCGCGTCGCCGGCTCCGAAGGGCAGCAAGCCCACGGCCACGATGATGCCGACTGCGAGAGAAAGCACGAGGGCGAGCACCCCAACGGCGAAGGAGGTGGCCCGCGGCACCCGCGCCTCCCGTCCCAACTCCACCTGGGCGACCAGGGTCCACACCGAGCCGGGGAGGTACTTACCGAGCTGGCTGGCGAAGAACACCCGCCCGGCCTCCCGCACATTCAATTGGTGGCCCAGGTCCGCCAGGAGGGCACGCCAGGCGAACATCCAGGTCACACAGGCCGCAAACGCCAAGGGGAGGGAGGCGAGGACCGGCACCAGCCCCATCTCGGTCAGGGCGCTGGAGAAGTCATTCCACTCTCGGACGACGTAGGCGACCGCAGCGATGACGACCGCGACTCCGAAGCCGATCTTCAACCAGGTACGCAGTCCCCGGCTGGGGGTCTGCGGTACGGACTCAGCCACCCGTGTCACACCCCAGCCGCTCGCAGCAACGCGTTGCAATACTTCACCCAGGCGGGTCCGGCGTCCACTGGGGGGACGTTCGCCCGCAACCGCGCCGCCGTCCCATCCGAGTAGAACCGGTTCAGGGCTTCGGTGAGGGACTCCACATCATCGGGCGTACACAGTAGGCCGTCGACCCCGTCCCGCACGTCCTGCTCCATGGTGCCGACCCGAGTCCCGATCACCGGTACCCCGTGGGAGAAGGCCAGGAACGCGTTGAGGGACGCGGTGGCCGAACGGTAGGGCAGCACCAGGGCATCGACGTCAGTGAACAGAGCCGGTACGTCGGAACTGTCGACGTAGCCGGGGCGCAGCTCCACCCGCTCCCCCAGCCCGAGCTCGGCGATCAGGCGTTCGGTGCTCTCGGTCCCGCCCCAGAACTCACCGGCGACCCGCAGCCGGACCCCTTCAGGGCCGGCGGCCAAGGCGCGCAGCAGGACATCCAGGCCCTTGTACGGGCGTACCAGTCCGAAAAAGAGCAGACGGCGATGGAGAGGAGCGTCAGCCGCCACGCCCTGTCCTTTGGCGACCACCACCGGCGCCATGTGTTCCACCACGACGGGCCGATCGGTCAGGCTCTCGGCGAGCTTTCCCTGCTCCGCTGAGTGGGCGACCACCCCGTCCACCCGACTGAGGACACCCCGCACCAACCGCTCATCCAGTGAGCTGCGTTCGTGCGGCAGCACGTTGTGGCACTGCGCCACCACCTTGGCGCGGCGGTGACGACCCAATCCAGCCAAGATGCCTCGGTACGCCGGCATCTGCACCGGATTGACCATGACCAGTACGACGACGTCATAGTCGCGCAGGCGGCGGCCACAGCGGTACCAGGAGTCGGGGCGGCGCCAGGACAGGTGCCGCACGGTGTTCGGGAACGGCGGCAGCTCCGGCTCAGCGACGGTCAGTTGCCCCGGGTAGAGCAATTTGGGGTACTGATGCGACCACGATTCCAGCCGGACCTGGTGACCCGCGGCCGTCAGTTGGTGGGCCAGCTCCGTGGTGTACTGGGCGATCCCACCCTTGTAGGGATGGGTGGGGCCGATGAGGGCGATCCGCACGGTGCTCCTGTCGGTGGCTCACGAAACACTGGTTACTCCTTCTCCCCACGATTAAGGGGATCGTGGGGAGAAGGTTTCGCATGAGACCTCCACCCGATGCGGGAGGGTCAGTCGGGTCGAGACCGGACTATCAAGTCGGCGAGCAGCGCCACGGACGCGATGAGCAAGCCTGTCAATAGCAGCAGAAGCGCGTTGGTGGTGACGTAGAAGAAACCGACGATGATGTCGTAGATCGCCTTCGCCGCGCCGACAAGCAGCAGCGTCAGCGCTACCGGCATCAACACCTTGATGGGATTGAAGTACATCACCATGCGCAACACCTGGAGGATGTAGCGGTAGGCGTCACGCACGAACTTGAACTTCGACTTGCCGGCGCGCTTGGCGTAGTCGATGGGGATGTACTCAACGATGTGCTGGTTGGACAGGAACGACAGGGTGATCGTCGTGACGCAGCTGAAGCCGGGAGGCAGCAGCCGCAGGTAAGGCAGGGAGACATCCCGCCGGAAGGCCCGCATCCCGGAGTTCAAGTCGGGGATCTCGGTTCCCGACAGGACCTCGGCGAGCTTACGGATCACCCACTTAGCCGGCACCCGCAGGAACTTGTGTGTTCCCTGCTCGCTGGTCCGCGCGCCCACCACCTGATCGACGTGCGGATTGTCGTACAGGTACTGCACGAACTCTGGAATCCGCTCGTTCGGGTAGGTCATGTCCGCGTCGGTCCAGACCACGATGCGGCCGTAGGCCTCCTGGGTCCCGATTCGTCGGGCGGTCCCCGAGCCACCGTTGCGTTGGAACGGCATCAGCCGCATCTTCGGGAACCGGGGCAGCGCGGCCTGAAGCACCGCGAGCGTGGCGTCGGTCGACTTGTCGTCGATCACCAGCAGTTCATAGCTGAACGGGCTGGCGTCCATCGCCCGGGTGATGCGCTCGATCTCGGCGATCACGTGGTCTTGCTCGTTGTAGCAGGGCAGGACGATGGTGACGTCCAAGGTGTTGGGTCCTCTGCCCTGTGGAGACGCCGAGGCCTCACCCGACTGGCCCGGGCTGCCTCCCGTGATACTGGCGTGCTGCCCCTGTTGCCGGATCTCGGTCAGTGTGAACTGCTGTGTGTCCATCGTCTCTGTGTGTCCATCACCTTGGGGTTATGTGACGCCGCCTGAACCACCACCACTCGCCGGCGACTAGAGCGCACAACAGCAGCGCTGTCACCGCGCTCAGCCAGCTTCCGGCTCCGTGATATGGAGTAACGTAGCTGAACCTGACGATGTGCTCGCCATCCGGGACCGCTACCGCCACCAGGCCATGATCTGCGGGTAGTAGCTCTGCTTCTACGCCATCCACCGTCACCCGCCAGTCGTGCTGGAGAGCGTCGGCGACCACCAGGTAGCCGGCTCCACCAGCATCGACGGCCACCTCAATGGTGTCGGTGCCGTCCTGGAGCACCTCCACCGTGGCCTGCCCGCCGTCGGCCTCGACCGCTCCAGTCTCTTCCAGGAGCACCTGATCGGGGCCGATCTCACCGTCGGCGAGCATCTCCAACCTGCGGTCAGGATCGGCTTCGACGACCGCCTCGCTGGCCCACCGGATACGAGGCAACGCGGTGGCGCGTTCGTAAATCACTGTGGGGGTACCCATCAGCAGCCGCAACCCATCGTCGGCGGGGGTGACCACCGACAACGCTGGCAAGCCGTCAACAGCGGCCACCTCGATGGGCGCGTCCGTGTGCGCTGTGATGACAGCGGTCAGTTCGGTGCCTTCAGGCACCTCCTCGGCGGCCAAGGGCAGCTGAAACTCCCCGCCCTCGTCCTCCGGCAGGCCCCGTACCACCCGCTCCGCATGCGCCACCTCCTCACCGGAGGCGTCACGCAGGCTCACCTCTATCCGGGTGTCGACGGGATTCCCCAGGGTGTTCTGGGTGACGGGCCCCGTCAGGATCAACCCGATCGCCCGCAGCGGACCGGTCACCGGGACCGGTACTGTCACCGAGGTTCCCGGCTCCAGCGTGACCGTCGAACCGTCGGTGTCCGCCGGATGGTGCTCCCCCAGGACCGGAACCGTCGGGGAGGCCAGGTAGTAGCGAACCGCGAGTCGGTCCAGGATGGGGTTGGTCACCGTCTCCTCAGTGGCCTCGACCACCAGGTAGGTCGGTGGGTCACGGAACTGGGTCCCCGGCAACCCTTCGATCAGCTCCCCCATCCGCGCGTTGAGGAAGGCGTGGCCATTGAGACTGCGCAGCTGGTGGTAGCTGCTTTCACCCACCATCAACGCATCACCGCCACTGGCATAGCGCTCAGCGCCGAGGTGGGCGGCCAAAAATTCGTGTACCTGAGTTTGGGGGTAGAAGGTTTCCCGGTCCGGGCGTACCCAGTACGGCACCACCAAAGTCAGTGCCTGGACGGTGATCAGGATCGGAATGATCACCAGCGCCAGCCCGCGCAGCGTCCGCCACCGCGTCTCCACACGGCGTACCAGTCCCCAGGCCAGCGCCAGGATGATCCCGGCGACCGTGAGGAAGGCCAACCCGATCAGAACCTGTCGGTCGACGTTGGCCGCCCGCTCGGCGCCATTGGGGTTGCTGTTGGCGGCCATCTGGTGGGCGGCGAACCACAGCCCGGGGATGACGATCCCGGCGCCGATCCACACCGTGCGTGCCCACCACCGTTCCCACCGGGCGGGCGCCGCCGGAGCCTGCTGCTGCTCCCGGCGTTCCCGGTACCGCCGCAGCAGAATTTCGAAGCCGATCGCGACCATCAGCGCCAAGAACAACCCGTAGACGGAGCGGGCGCGGCCAACGAAGTTATCTGAGAACAAAAACGGCAGTTGCTGCAGCAGCGCCAACGGCGGTCCACCGATGTAGAGCACCAGGAACCCCACGCCGAGCGCCGCGACCAGGAAGCTCCAGACCCCCCGCGGCAGCACCCCCCACGCGGCCCGAGGCATCGCCAGCGCGATCAGCGCCAGCAGCAGGGAGGCGGCCCCCAGGTAGGACATCGACTCCACAAGGTTCACCGGCATCCACCACAGAGGTTCCCGCAGTGGATCGGTGGTGCCTAACGCCCACGGCGCGATCAGGGTGATCAGGGCCCTGGGTGGGATGTGGTCACCCGGGGTCTGTTCACGCCCGTACACGTAGGCATTGGACATGAAGGAGGCGAACGGAAGGAGCTGGAACGCGGCGAGGGTGACCGCGCCGACTAGCGCCGACCCGGCGCCCACCACCAGGCCGATGATCCGACGCCACTGTCCCGGGTACTCGGCGAACAACCGCACTAATAGATACAGGGCGCCCGCGAACACCGCGTACCCGGTGACCGCCGGGAAGCCGCCGAAGAACATGGCCGCGATCGTCAGGCACACCAGCACACCGTCGCTGACCCGGCGGCGTTGCACCAGCCGCTCCAGCGCCCAGAACAGCACCGGGATGAAGGCGGCGGTGCGGGTGTGCGGCCACCCGGTCCACATGATCATGAAGGCGCTAGTGGCGAACCCCAGACCCGCGATCGCGGAGGCAGCCCGGCTCAGTCCGAGGCGGCGGGCCCACAAAAACGCCCCACCGACGGAGATCGTGATCTCCAGCAGCTTCACGTACGCGGGTGCCAGCCACAACGGCAGGATGTAGAACGGCAGGCTGACCGGCGACAGGAAAGCGTTGTTAGGCAACGCGGCCAGGGGTGTCCCGCCGAGCATGTAGGGGTTCCAGGAGGCGTACTCGCCTTCCCACAACAGATCGATATACAGCGCGGTCTGGGGAATGACCCCGTCGGCTACGTCCTGCAGATAGGTGTTACGCGGCGACACCCCGAGCATGACGGACTCGTTGTAAGGAGCCCATCGCGCCATGATGTCGCTGGGCGCGAAAACATCGATCCCAATCAAAGGGGTACCGATACCCACCACGGCGAAACCGACGATCGCGACCCACAGGGAGAGGGTGAGGAGGCGTTCTAGACGGCCGGCCGGCCGGTCTTCCCGGGCGGGGCCGACATCGGATCGCGAGCGTGCCTCGTCCGCCAGCAACCTGCTCAACTCTGCCCTCCCTCAGACACAAGCCCGAAGACTAGCGGACTGTCAGGACGGCCCACCCGCGGCCGACCCGTTCATCCCTGGCTGTCACCGACTGTCCCGAACCGACTTCATTAAGGCGTGACGATTAGCGGTAATCGTTCGGATTTCAGGCTTTCGGTATCCCTATCAGTGGCTGGGTAAGGCCTCTAAAGGCGCCATTAGCGCCGTTGATCCGGCCGGTTTTGGTGTTCGTTTCACACAACGCCGACTCAAAAGTTTCTGAATAATACTCAACGTGCGTGGCTATGACGTCATCGTGATCGGCGCTGGTCATAACGGACTGGTCGCCGCCACTGTGCTCGCTCAGGCCGGCTTGTCCGTCCATGTCCTGGAGCGTGCCGACGTGGTGGGCGGCGCGTGCCGAACCGAGACCCCGTTCCCCCGGGCTCCCCGCCTTCGCGCCTCCACCGGCGCTTATCTGCTGGGGTTGATGCCTCCGGAGCTGCTGGCCACGCTCAACCTTGACCTCCCACTGCTGCGACGCGATCCGCACTATTTCCTGCCGACCCTCGATGGGCGCTACCTGCTGCTGGGGTCGAATCAGGAGTCCAACGCCGCGCAATTCGAGCAGTTCTTTACCGCCCAGGATGCCCGGGCCGCGCAGGCGTTGGGCGCGGAACTGGCCGCGCTCGCCGAGGATCTGGCACCGGCCTGGCTCACTGAGCCGTTGCCGGTCGAGGAAACCGCCGAACGCTACATCCGCCCCGCATTGCGGGACACGTTCGTCTCCTTGGTCCGCGGCTCCGCCATGGCCTACCTGTCTCGCTTCGGGTTCGCCAGCGAACTGGTGATGGCGATGTACGCGGTCACCGATGGCATGCCCGGTCTGACCGGCTCACCGTGGACCCCGGGCAGCGGCCACAACCTCCTGGTGCACAACATGTGCCGCCTTCCCGGCGCGGGCGGTACCTGGATGGTGGTACGCGGTGGCATGGGCACCGTGACCCAACGGTTGGCCGAGCGGGCCACCGCGGCGGGCGCGACGATCCGCACCGGCGTACTCGTCGACAGGATCGTCCTTGATCAGGGTGCCGCCTCGGGTGTGGTGACCGCCCAGGGGGAACAGCTGACGGCGAAGGTCGTGCTGGTCGCGACGGACCCCTATCGCCTGCCGGACCTGCTGGGGTCGGACTGTCCGACCGCGTTGCGTGACCGGATCGCTGAGTACGCGCGCCGTTCGGTCGGCCAGACCATGAAGGTCAACCTGGCGCTGTCCGATCTGCCGCGGTTTACCGCACTGCCTACACCGATGGGGCAGCACTCCACGACCGTGCATCTGTTGCCGCCCCCAGCCGCCGACGGCAGTGTCCTCACCGCGTTGCGCGAGGCCTTCGACGCGGCGTCGCAGGGACGTCTGGAGCCGCTGCCACCCGTGGAGTGGTACCTGCACTCGACCTTGGATCCTTCATTGTCCGATGACCAGGGGCGGCATTCCTCGGCCCTTTTTGTGCAGGGGGTGCCTGCTCAACCGGCTGGTTCGTCGTGGGAGGTGGAGAAGGCAGGGTACGTGGACCGGCTGCTGTCGTTCGTGGAACAGTTCACGCCGGGCCTGTCGTCCCTGGTGGTTGACGTGCAGGCGCTGGCGCCACCGGACATCGAACGCCATTTTGGGATCACGGGCGGCAACATCTTCCACGTCGATAACGCGTTCTCCTTCACCGACCGGTTGCCCTACCGGCTCGGCATCCCGGGGGTGTACGCGGGTGCCGCCGGTTGTCATCCGGCGGGCTCCGTGATCGGCGCCGCCGGTCACAACGCCGCCCAGGTGATCCTCACGGATCTGGCCTGAAAGCCGCCTCCCGGTTCGGATATCCCGGGCCAGGATCCCCGCGTCGACCATCTCGGCTTCATGTACCTGTTACCTGGGCCTCTCATTTATTGGGATTCCTGTCCCACATGACGCTCATCCACACTGTGCCACCATGTGGGAAGGGAACCGGTCTTGGGCCGCAGGACCGTCTTACCAGGTCACCAAACCAGCCCAGCGCGGTCACTGATCGAGACCGCGGCGCCACTACCAGCAACTGTAACGGAGTGTGACCCTGGCCACCCTCCCACTATGTGAGCTACGGGCGGGCGCACTGACTACGTTGAATCACAGCGACACGCGTAGCCTTGGAGCTGACTACACCACGACCTCCGGTGGAAGAGGCGATCACGGCCGTGTCGACCCAGACGAATTCAGGAAGCACTCCGGCAGGCAGCTCCGAAAGCCACCCGCAGACGGGCTTCGGCCCTAACGAGTGGATCGTCGAGGATATGTACCAGCGGTACCTGTCCGATCCGTCGAGCGTGGACTCCGCCTGGCATGACTTCTTTGCGGACTATCGCTCCGGGGCTGGTGAAGGCAGGGCGGTCGTAACGGATGGGCAGGCGCCCTCCGTCGCCGCGGCACCCGCTGCCGTCCAGGGGACCACTCCGCTGGCTCGGAAGCAGCCTGACGCGACACAGCGAGTCTCCCCATCGACGCCCGATGGAACGAGTCCGGCGTCCAGTAAGGGCACGTCGGCTCCTATCGCCAGCGCCCCGAAGCAGGCGACCGCCGCGCCTCCCGGGCGCCCGAAGGCGGCGCCTCCTGCGGCCGCGCCCACTCCAGCTTCACCCTCCGCCCCGTCCCAGGACGGCGCCCAGGGCGAGCAGATCGTGCCGCTGCGTGGCGTCAACGCCCGCATCGTCGCCAACATGGACGCCTCGCTGTCCATTCCGACGGCCACCAGTGTGCGCGCCATCCCGGCGAAGCTGCTCGTCGACAACCGCATCGTGATCAACAACCACCTGGCCCGAGGCCGCGGTGGCAAGGTCAGCTTCACCCACCTGATCGGGTACGCGGTGGTGAAGGCGCTGGTCGACTTCCCGGAGATGAACTACTCGTTCCGGGTGGTGGACGGAAAGCCGGCTCTAGTCATGCCGGAGCACGTCAACCTCGGTCTGGCCATCGACCTGAAGAAGAACGACGGCACCCGGACCCTGGTGGTGCCCAGCATCAAGGCCGCCGAGACCATGGACTTCCGCCAGTTCTGGCAGGCCTACGAGGAGCTGGTGCGTCGCGCCCGTCGCAATGAGCTGACGCTGGCCGACCACGCCGGAGCCACCATCACTCTGACCAACCCGGGCACCATCGGCACCGTCCACTCTGTACCGCGGCTGATGCAGGGGCAGGGCACCATCATCGGCGTCGGTGCCATGGAGTACCCGGCGGAGTACGCCGGGATGTCGGATGAGAGCCTGGCCGACCTGGCCGTCTCCCGGATTCTGACGCTCACCTCAACCTACGACCACCGGATCATTCAAGGCGCGCAGTCCGGGGAGTTCCTGCGCCGGGTGCAGCAGCTGCTGCTCGGTGAGGACGGTTTCTACGACGAGATATTCACCGCGCTGCGCATCCCCTACGAACCGGTGCGCTGGGTGCGGGACGTGGCCCACACCTCCGAGGGGCAGATCTCCAAGGACGCCCGGGTGCTGGAGCTGATCCACTCCTACCGGGTACGCGGCCACCTGATGGCCGACACTGATCCGCTGGAGTTTGAGATCCGGCGCCACCCTGACCTGGACATCCTCGAACACGGCCTCACCCTGTGGGACCTGGACCGGACGTTCCCGGTGGGCGGCTTCGCCGGCCAGCAGAAGATGAAGCTGCGGGAGATCCTGGGTGTGCTCCGGGACGCCTACTGCCGACGGGTCGGTGTGGAGTACATGCACATCCAGGACCCGGAGGAGCGGCGCTGGATCGCGGAGCGGGTGGAGCGTAAGTACATCAAGCTCGACACCGCCCAGCAGAAGCACATCCTCAACCGGCTCAATGTGGCCGAGGCGTTCGAGACCTTCCTGCAGACCAAGTACGTGGGGCAAAAGCGGTTCTCGCTGGAGGGCGGCGAGAGCCTGATCCCGCTGCTGGATGAGATCCTGCAGTCCGCGGCGCGGGCGAACATGGACGAGGTCGTCATCGGGATGGCGCACCGCGGCCGGCTCAACGTCCTGGCCAACATCGTCGGCAAGCCCTACAGCAAGATCTTCGAAGAGTTCGAAGGCAGCATGGACCCGAAGTCCGCCCACGGCTCCGGGGACGTCAAGTACCACCTGGGCACCACCGGCAAGTTCACCACTCCCGACGGGGAGCACTCCACCACGGTGTCGGTGGTCGCCAACCCCAGCCACCTGGAGGCGGTCGACCCGGTCCTGGAAGGGATCGTGCGGGCCAAGCAGGACCGCATCGACCTGAAGCTGGAGGGCTACACCGTTCTGCCGGTCCTGGTGCACGGGGACGCGGCGTTCGCGGGGCAGGGAGTGGTGGCTGAGACCCTCAACCTGTCACAGCTCCGCGGCTACCGCACCGGCGGCACGGTGCACGTGATCGTCAACAACCAGGTCGGCTTCACCACTGCGCCGGACTACTCGCGCTCCACGCTCTACTGCACCGACGTGGCCCGGATGATCCAGGCGCCGATCTTCCATGTCAACGGCGATGACCCTGAGGCCTGCGTCCGGGTGGCGCGCCTGGCGTTTGAGTACCGTCAGGCGTTCAACAAGGACGTCGTGATCGACATGGTGTGCTACCGGCGGCGTGGTCACAACGAGGGTGACGACCCGGCGATGACCCAGCCGCTGATGTACAAGATCATCGACAACAAGCGGTCGGTCCGGAAGCTGTACACCGAGGCCCTGATCAGTCGAGGCGACATCACCTTCGAGGAGGCCGAGGAGGCGCTGCGCGACTACTCGGCCCAGCTGGAAAAGGTGTTCCGGGAGACCAAGGAATCCGTCTCGACTCCCCGGCGGCCGGTACGCGTCCAGGAGCCGGAGCCGGAGCCGGTGGTCCACACCGCTATAGACGCCGCCACGATCCGCCGGATCGGAGAGGCCCACGTGGCCCTGCCCGAGGGCTTCACCCCTCACCCCAGGGTCGCCAAGCTGCTGGAGCGGCGGGCCAAGATGGCGGCGGAAGGCTCTATCGACTGGGCCTTCGCCGAGCTCATCGCGTTCGGCTCCCTGCTGCTGCAGGGCGTGCCGGTTCGCCTGGCCGGTCAGGACTCCCGGCGCGGCACCTTCGTGCAGCGCCACGCGGTCATCGTGGACAGCAACACCGGCGAGGAGTACACGCCGCTGAGTCACCTGTCTGAGAACCAGGCGCGGTTCTGGGTGTACGACTCGCTGCTGAGCGAGTTCGCGGCGATGGGGTTCGAGTACGGCTATTCGGTGGAGAACCCCGACGCGCTGGTGGCCTGGGAGGCCCAGTTCGGTGACTTCGCCAACGGCGCTCAGTCGATCGTGGACGAGTTCGTCTCGTCGGGCGAGGTCAAGTGGGGGCAGAAGTCCAGCCTCACCCTGCTGCTGCCGCACGGCCATGAGGGTCAGGGACCGGACCACACCTCCGGACGTCCGGAGCGGTACCTGCAGCTGTGCGCTGAGGACAACATGCGGGTGGCGATACCCAGCACCCCGGCCAACTACTTCCACCTGCTGCGGCGGCAGGCGTTGTCGCCGAAGAAGAAGCCGCTGGTGGTGTTCACCCCGAAGTCGCTGCTGCGGCACCGGCTGGTGGTGTCAAACATCGAGGACTTCACCACCGGTACGTTCATGCCGGTCCTGGGCGACCCTGGTGTGAACGGGCAGCCGCTGGATCCGGGCGCGGTCACGCGCGTGATGCTGTGCAGCGGCAAGATCTTCTATGAGCTGTACACCACGCGCGCGGAGCGCGGCGCCACCGACACCGCGATCCTGCGGCTGGAGCAGCTGTACCCGCTCCCGGTCGAGGAACTCAAGGCGGCGCTGTCGGCGTACCGCAACGCCGAAGAGATCGTGTGGGTGCAGGAAGAACCGGCCAACCAGGGTGCCTGGTCCTACATCGCGCTCAACCTGGTCGAGCACCTGGACGGTGTGCGGCTGCGGCGGCTGTCCCGGCCGGCCGCGGCGGCTCCCGCCACCGGCTCAACCAAGATGCACGAGCTGGAGCAGGAAGAGCTCATCGAGGCTGCGTTCCCGCGTACCCGGTGAGGGTTCTGTCCTGACCTGTCTTCCGGGCGGGCTGGTCAATACGACCAGCCCGCCCGGTGTCTGTGGAGGCCCTGTCAAAGCGGCGTAACGGGTCACGCAGGATTGGATCAGGGCGGCAGGACCGAACCGAACGGCACCGCTTCCCACGCACGTCATCGACCGATCGTTCTGGGAGAATCATGTATTTCACCGACCGGGGTATCGAGGAGCTGGAGGAACGGCGCGGCGAGGAAACCGTGACGCTGTCCTGGTTGGCTGACCGGTTGCGGGATTTCGTGGATCTGAACCCCGAGTTCGAAACCCCGATCGACCGGCTCGCCACCTGGCTCGCTCGGTTGGACGACGAGGATGAGGAGTGAGCCCGCAACGATCCACGGACACCCCGGGTACGCCCCGCCGCTGACGGGGCGTTTCCCGTTTCTGGGGCCCATTCTGAGGCCCGTTCTCTAGGGCCCGGACAGCGTCTCCCTCTCGGCTCGCTCAGGCCGCTTTCCAAGGCGGTGTGTGGCCGCGGTACGCCCGCGCCCCAGGAGGTCCCGGTGGGCGTTTTACGGCATGCTGTCCCGTCGTTTGGTCAACTCAATCGTGGCGCGGCCCCCTTCGGTATGCGCCCGCACTTCCCCTGCCAACGCCGTCAGGACCTTCCATGCGAAGGTTTGAGTACTGGGCAGCCTCGGTGAGCCTCCTCCTGGCACGCTCACCGCCACCGATAGGGAATCCTCAGCGACCGCGAACCGGCAGGTGAGCTCCGTACCGCTCGGTGTCCCGGCGAGCAACATGGCGCACGCCTCGTCGACCGCGATCCTCAGATCCTCGATCTCGTCCAATGTGAAATGAAGCCGTGCCGCCAACCCAGCGGTCGCGGTCCGCAGCACGGATAGGTAAGCGCCTTCAGCGGGCACGGTGAGAACGACGACGTCCTCATCGGATGCCACTGGAACAGTTCGTAGCGCCTGGGCCACCTGGTCCTCCCCTGCCAGAACCCTAAGCGTTCAAGCGCGGTCGCGCCCACAGGCTTTAACCGTTTATGGGTCAAATCGGTGATGGCGCGCGATGACACTGTGCATTATTCAGAACCCTGGACCGCGCCCGGCCGAAGCGCCACCGGATTCAGTACCCCGTCAGACCGCCTTGTCACCGACGCTCACCAGCTGGTCGAGGAAGTCGGTTTTCGTCGCCCCGGTACACCGCGGCCCCACCGGCTCATCACCGGTGGGGCCGAGTGTGGAGGCGAATCAGCCCTGCTTGGTCTCCCAGAAGATCTTGGAGATCTCCTCGATCTTCGCCAGCAGCTGCTCAGCGACCGCCGGGTCGGCCGATCCCTTGGTGCCGGTGGCGCCGGCGAGCTTGGTCGCCTCGTTGAACAGCTGGTGCAGGTTCGGGTACTTCTCGAAGTGGTGCGGCTTGAAGTAGTCGGTCCACAGCACCCACAGGTGGTGCTTGACCAGCTCGGACCGCTGCTCCTTGATGATCAGCGCCCGGGTCCGGAACTCAGGGTCGGTGTTCTGCTGGTACTTCTCGCAGATCGCCTTGATGGACTCAGCCTCGATCCGGGCCTGGGCCGGGTCGTAGACGCCGCACGGCAGGTCACAGTGGGCGCTAGCCACGGTACGCGGAGCGAGGAGACGCGGCAGTCGCATCAGATCCTCCAGCTATTTAAGGATGTGCGTCGGTGCGATGATCCTCGAGCCTCACATTACGCCTATCCCCGCTTTCTGCATCACAGGAGTGGTCAGTGACACGTTGGCCGTGGTTTACGGTCCTGGTTCGAGGCCCGTCGATGGCTCCCACCCTGCGTGACGGCGACGCCGTCCTGGCCCGGCGGGGGGCACGGATCCGCCCTGGGGATGTGGTCCTCGCCCGCTTCCGGTCTCGCCCTGACTTACTGGTGGTCAAAAGGGCGGTGCGTCGCGAAGGGGACGGCTGGTGGGTGATCGGCGATAACACCTTCGTCACCGACGATTCCCGACGGTACGGGACGGCCGATGTGACGGCTCGAGTGGTGTGGCGTTACTGGCCGCTCTCCCGCTTCGGTCAGATATCCAACCGGCCGCCCACCCAGAGAGAGGATGTGGACTAGACTTCATTACCTGGGGTAATCCCCTGACCTGATCACCTCGGGTAATCCCCCTGGTCTCGCGTGCCGCGCCCGGCCGACCGCCGTTGATGCGCCGCCGCATAGCTGCCGCATATCTTCTGCGTTCGCCTGCCTGGAGTCTTCTGTGCCCGTGTCCACATTTAACGCCGATAAACCAGTTTTTACTCTTCATCGGGGCGGCAAGCTTGAGGTCAGCTCGACCGTCCCGCTCACGACCCGTGACGATCTGTCCTTGGCGTACACCCCTGGTGTGGCTGAGGTGTCTAAGGCCATCGCTGCTGACGCTTCGCTGTTGCCCAGCTACACCTGGGTCGGCAACACCGTCGCGGTGGTCACCGACGGTACGGCGGTCCTGGGACTGGGCGACATCGGGCCGCGTGCCGCGATGCCGGTGATGGAGGGGAAGGCCGTGCTGTTCAAACAGTTCGGCGGCGTCGACGCCGTGCCGATCTGTCTGGACACCCGCGACCCGGACGAGATCGTCGAGACCGTGATCCGGCTGGCCCCCTCATTTGGAGGCATCAACCTGGAGGACATCAGCGCACCTCGCTGCTTTGAGATCGAGCGCCGGCTTGATGCCGCGCTGCCGATCCCGGTTTTCCACGACGATCAGCACGGGACCGCCATCGTGGTGTTGGCGGCGCTGCGGAACGCCGCGACCCTGATTGACCGTAAGCTCGCCGACCTGCGGGTCGTGGTGAGCGGTGCGGGAGCCGCCGGGGTCGCCGTCACCAGGATGTTGCTGACCGCGGGCGTGGGGGACGTGGTGGTCTGTGACTCCCGTGGGGTGCTCCACGCCAGCCGCGGTGATTTGAACGAGGTTAAAGCCGCGCTGGCCGCCGAAACCAACCGGTCGGGGGTGACCGGGACCGTGGTCGACGCCATTCAAGGCGCCGACGTGTTCATCGGCCTCTCAGGGGGGAAGGTCCCCGAGGAGGCGGTGGCCAGGATGGCGCCGGGTGGCATCGTGTTCGCCTTGGCCAATCCCGACCCTGAGATCCACCCGGAGGTGGCGCGTCGGTACGCGGCCGTGGTCGCCACCGGACGCAGTGACTTCCCGAACCAGATCAACAATGTGCTGGCGTTTCCGGGGGTGTTCCGGGGAGCGCTAGACGCGGGCGCTTCCAGCATCACCAACGCCATGAAACTCGCGGCGGCCGACGCGATCGCCGGCATCGTGGCCGATGAGTTGCGGCCTGACGCGATCGTGCCCAGTCCGCTCGATCCTCGGGTCGCGCCGGCTGTGGGCCGGGCTGTCGCCGCCGCGGCCACCGCTGCCGTCGCCTGACGGCCGGCGTTGCCAGCCGCTTGTCGTCAGCCGTATATCGCCGGACACATACAGTCGGGCCGGGTGATATCCCGGCCCGCGCTGACCGGTTGTGCGGTTACGCGGGGTCACGCGGCCACTGCGGGCCGCGGGCGTAGCGGCTCCGGTGAAACAGCAGCGGAGGCTCATCGCTTTCGGCGTGTAAGGCGTGCACCCGGCCCAGCACGAAATCGTGGTCCCCGGCCACGGTGACGGCCTCGATCTCACAGTCGATCCAGGCCACCACCCCTTCCAGCCGCGGCGCGCCTGAGTAGGGTGCGGGCTGCCAGTTCAGATCCTGGAACCGGTCCACACCGGGAGTCGCGAACAGCCGGGCGATCTTCTCCTGGCCAGCGGCCAGGATATTGACGCAGAACCATCCGGCGGCGCGGATCATCGGCCAGGACCAGGAGGTGTGTGCCGGTAAGAAGCCCACGAGTGGCGGTGATAACGACACCGCCGTGAACGAACTGATCGACAGCCCGACAGGTCCGTCTGGTCCGTTGGCGGTAACCACGGTGACCCCGGTCGGGAAGTGTCCGAGCACCCGTCGGTACTGGGCCTGATCCACCGTTCCACGCGTCCTGATCCGATGATTCACGGCCGCCATTGTTCCCGATTCGTCGCTTGATTCCAGACTCGGAGGGACTGTTTCGGTTCGCTTGAGTCCGCCACCGGCTTCTTACGCGCTGTCGGGGAGGTCTCCCGCACGGCGGCGGGCGGCAGTCACCGTGGTTTTCGGCCGTGGTCCACCCTGGAAAACCACCAGTCGGGACGTCCGGGCCGGATAACGGGTGTTAGCGTGCTCGGATGCGCGCCGTGTACGCGAAACGCATCGTTCCGGACGATCCACTCTCTGGGTTGGAGATCGGCGAGCTTCCCGAACCATCGCTCCCCGAGGACTGGGTGACGGTCGAGGTACGGGCCAGCTCGCTCAACCATCATGATCTGTGGTCCCTGCGTGGCGTTGGACTGTCAGAGGACCGGCTACCGATGATCCTCGGCTGTGACGCGGCAGGGGTCGATCAGGACGGCAATGAGGTCGTGGTCCACGCCGTGATCGGCGACCCCACGGCCGGTGGCGGCGATGAGACCCTTGATCCCGGGCGTACCCTGCTGTCCGAAAGCTATCCGGGCACCTTCGCCGAACGGGTCCGGGTCCCCAGACGCAATCTGATCCCCAAACCACCGGCGCTGAGCTTTGCGGAGGCGGCCTGTCTGCCTACCGCCTGGCTGACCGCGTACCGAATGCTGGTGACGCGGGGGCAGCTGTCAGCGGGGGGAAGCGTCCTGGTGCAGGGAGTCGGAGGCGGTGTGGCAACCGCGGCCGTGGTGCTCGCCCGCGCGCTCGGAGCGACGGTGTACGCGACCAGCCGCGATCCGGCCAAACGGGCGCAGGTGGCGGCGTTGGGGGCGGAGGCGCTGGAGCCCGGTGCCCGTCTGCCGGAACGCGTCGATCTGGTGATCGAAACGGTGGGCGAGGCGACCTTCGCGCACTCCCTTAAGGCGGTGCGGCCTGGCGGGCGTGTGGTCGTCGCGGGCGCCACCTCCGGCTATCTGCCACAGGTGGACCTGCGTCGGCTGTATTTCCTGCAGATCGACGTACTGGGCGTCACCATGGGGACGCGGGCCGAACTAGAGGCGCTGGTGACGTTGTGCGCTGATCGGGGAATTCGGCCCGTGATCGACTCCGAGTACGGCTTTTCCCAGGCTCATGAGGCGTTTCAGCGCCTAGCCAGCGGCCGGATGTTCGGCAAAATCGTGCTTGATCACACTCGGTAATCCGCGGATTTACATCAGGGACACGGTGGCCTGCCACACGGGGCGGGCCACCGGAGCGGATGCTGCCGTCGACCCGCTCCCTGATATCTACTCCTGGGTCTCCCCGCTCAGCATGAGCGACTCACCGCAATCCCAGCGCATCGGTGCTAGCGGGAGCCAACAGCAGCCCACCGACGCAGACCGCCAGAAATCCGACGGGCACCCCCAGCCACCACACCCCACCGACGATCATCTGGTACGCGGCGGCGAGCAAAAACAGCTGCACCACGAACGCCGGATTACGGAAGCGCCCGCGAAGCTGCCGCAACGAATGCGCCAACCAACCGATCAGGGCGCCACAGCCGAGGGCGACCGCCGCCTCCGCCAGGCTGGTGACGATGGAGTACGGCTCCCCCAGGACCGTGGCGATGACAAGGCCAACGGCGAGCACGCCGAAAAGCCCAGCCTCGAAGAACAGCAGCCGCACGGCCCACATCAGTGACGCTGGCGGGGTGGTGGTCTTATTCACGACAGATGAGGTTACCCACGCGCGTATTCGTTCCGACGCCGCCGGGGACAGCGGCTGGGCCGGTCACGCGGTGTAGGGCACACGACTCCTGGGCGGTGGCGGCGCCCTGGCACTGGAGAGGTACAGTGCCCGCCATGCGCGCCCTGTTGGTGGTAAACCCCAAGGCCACGACCACCAGTGCGCGTAGCCGTGACGTTCTGGTCCGGGCGTTGCGCAGTGAGGTGAGTCTGGAGCTGGAGTACACCCAACGACGGGGGCACGCCGCCGAGCTGGCCCGCCAGGCCGTCAAGGAAGGCATGGACGTGGTGGTCACGTTGGGTGGGGACGGCACGATCAACGAGGTCGTCAACGGCCTGCTCACCGACGGCCCCTCGGAGGCGGTGCCAGCGCTCGCGGTGGTACCGGGGGGCTCGACCAACGTCTTCGCCGGCGCGCTTGGGCTGCCCCGTGACTGGGCCGAAGGGACCAGCGTGATTCTGGAGGCGCTCCGGGAGCGTCGGACCCGCACCATCGGCCTTGGCCGGGCTAACCAACGCTGGTTCACCTTCTGCGCCGGGATGGGCTTCGACGCCGAGGTGATTCGCCGAGTGGAGCGGGCGCGCAGTCAGGGACGCATCTCCACCCCGGCACTGTACCTGCGTGAGGCCTTGGCTCAGTTCGCGACGACCCGGGACCGGCGCCATCCCCCTATGACGCTGCATCGGCCGGGCGCTGAACCCATCACAGGCTTGGCCGCCATCATCGTGCAGAACACGTCACCGTGGACGTATCTCGGTAACCGGCCGATCAATCCCTCTCCCGGCGCATCGTTCGATCTCGGTTTGGATGCGGTAGCCCAACGAACACTCGGAATATCCAGTACGGCACGGACCGCATTCCACTTGTTGTCTCGTACCCCGCCACGCGGACGCCGAGTGGTGCGACTGCACGATGTGGATGAGTTCACCCTGTCCTCGTTACTCCCGCAGGCTTATCAACTCGATGGTGATTACCTCGGAGAGACCGACAGGATCGTGTTTAAGTCTGAACCCCGCGCGTTGCGTGTTGTCTGTTGATGAATACAGTATGTATCTGCGGGTATCTGTAGAGTAAGTGGCCGCACAAAGCGTTCACTCCCCCATAACTCAACGTATGAGCCGCCAAGAAGTTAGCTGAAAATCTCCTGGGAATCTGCTGTTTGGGTCAGCGAGATCTCTGCAATCATGGTGTGCTGAATAGGGCTCGTTTGGGGATTCGGATCGGATTCCGCATGTCCCACGGTGGGCGACGCACTGCATTCTGCTTGGTGACGCTCCGTCGCCGTGGTCGGAGGGAAAGATCCGGACAAAGTCGGGCATATATCCGTGAGCTTGCTCACCGAGCCAGACTTTATCCGGTCACCCCCTTGACATTGCGGTAGTTCGTGAAAGCATTCACAAGCGAGCGCGACAACGATTGCTGCCTGCTCACGCGTGTTGGTCGAGAACACGCGAGTGCATACCCAGAACAGGCCCAATTTACGATCAAGGAGTGTTGCCCTCATGGACTGGCGCCACCGTGCCCTCTGCCGCGACGAGGACCCGGAGCTGTTCTTCCCCATCGGCACTTCCGGTCCCGCTCTGCTGCAGATTGAGCAGGCTAAGGCGGTGTGCCGGCGTTGCTCCGTAATCAATGAATGTCTGCAGTGGGCACTTGAAACCGGTCAGGACGCCGGCGTGTGGGGCGGGATGAGCGAGGAGGAGCGGCGCGCGCTCAAGCGCCGTACCGGCCTGCGGGAGCGGGCCCACACCGCGTGAAATTACCGCCACGACGCGACACAGACGGCATGGGACAAGGGGTACGCGCGAGGCGTACCCCTTGTTCATAGCTATTCATCAATCTCATTGATCATTCTCGCGATGTTCGAGCGCTGTCCGCCCATTCTCGACATCCAGCGACGCCGATCCCACAAACAGCGCGTTCGCCGCCACAACCGGTAAACCATTCCACACGCGCCGCCTCATCTGGCGGCTGACTCACCCGGCATCCGTACCCGCGCCCACGAGCACCGGGCACGCGTGGTCGTAGCGGGTGAGCACCAAGGTGACTAAGTCCGGCAGATCCCGCAACGGCTCCGCGACCTGAACAGCACCGGCGTACCAGGCATCCGCCACCACCCGGTCATATAACAATCCCGGCGCCAGGAAATACGCGGCGACCGCGACCCGGCGGGCCCCCGCGGAGCGCAGCCTGGCCACGGCGGTCGCCACCCGCGGCCCTGACGCGGAAGCGAACGCCGCCACGCACGGCGCCCCCAACCGCTCCCCCAACTCCGCGGCGGTCCGACGGATCGTCGCGACCGCGTCCGGAGCGGACGAGCCCGCTGCCGCGAGGACAAAGGCGTCCGCCGTGGGGTCGACCCGTTCTTCAAGCGCGGACAGCAGCAGCGGATCCGGCCCCAGCACATCGGCGGTGTGGATCCGCATCCCCTCGCATACTTCAGCCGCCTGCGCCAGCGTCGCCGGAACATCAACCCGGCTGTGGTACGCCGCGGTCAACAACAACGGCGCCACCACAACGTCACGGTGACCGGCCCGCGCCACGTCCGCCAGCACCGTCCCCACTCGAGGTTCGGCGTGGTCCAGATACGCGACGCGTACCGTCAGCCCGGGCCGGGCGGCGGCCACCGCTCGCCGCAGCGCCTGGGTGGCCTCCGCCGCGCGTGGATCACGACTGCCGTGTGCCAGCAGGATCAGCGGGACCCGCACCGGCCCGGTCGATGCATCTGCCTCTACCAATGGATCCCGCACTCAGTCTTGTCGAACAGCGCCCACCGACCGGCTCGGGGATCTTCCCCGTCCTTCACCGGCCGCGTGCAAGGCCAGCACCCCACCGAGGGGTAGCCCTTCTTCACCAACTCATTGACCGGCACGTTGTAGCGGGCGATGTAAGCGTCCACATCGGCCTGCGTCCACCGTGCGATAGGCGCCACCTTCACCTTGCCCCGGGTGCCGTCGAAGCCCACCACCGGCGTGTCGGCGCGGGTAGGTGATTCATCCCGTCGCAGCCCAGCGGCCCACGCGTCATAGGGTTCCAGGCCCCGCTCCAACGGCTCCACCTTGCGCAGGGCACAGCAGGTGTCGGGGTCTCGGTGATACAGCTCCGGTCCATACTCGGCGTCCTGCTCGGCGACGGTCAGCCGAGGCCGGATGGAGCGGACCGTCACCGGCAAGGTACGCGCCACGTGGTCGCGAACCCGCAGCGTCTCGGGAAAGTGCAAATCGGTGTCGAGGAACACCACATCCGTGCCGGGAGCGACCCGAGAGACCAAGTGGACCAGAACAGCGTCGGTGAACGACGACGTGACGCAGAAGCGCCGGCCGAACGTCTGCACGGCCCACTCGATGATCTCCTCGGCGGAGGCGGTCTCCAGCTCTTCGCCGGCACGCAAGGCGATTTCTCTCAGTTCCGCGGCGGTACGCCTTTCGGAGGAGACGTGCGTCATGGATGTGCTCCCTCTGGTCGATGAGCGCTCGCGGTGCGGTCGGGTGGGGTGGGGGGTACGTGCAATCCGAGGAACTTCACGACGAAGACCCGAGCGCAGGAACGGCACTCCCAGGCGCCATGGGAGTCGGTGTGAGGGCGCAGGTCCTCGTCTCCGCAGTACGGGCAGTAGTAGGGGGTGATCCGTTCGCTCATCGCAGGTCGCTCTCAGCCGCCCGGATCACCCAGGTGGCGAACGCTTCGCCCTCCTCACGTTGTGCGAGGTACCGGCGTACCACTCGCTCGATGTAGTCGGCCAACTCGTCCGCGGTAACCTTCAGGCCTCGCAGCTTGCGGCCGAATCCGGCCCGCAGCCCCAGGCCACCGCCGAGGTGAACCTGGAAGCCCTCCACCTGGTTACCGTTGGCGTCCATGACCAACTGGCCCTTCAGGCCGATATCGGCGACCTGGGTACGCGCGCACGCGTTGGGGCAACCGTTGATGTTGATGCTCAGCGGAACGTCGAGTTCGGGGATCCGGCGCTCCAGCTCCTTCACCAGCTCGATGGCCCGGGCTTTGGTCTCGACGATCGCGAGCTTGCAGTACTCGATGCCGGTGCAGGCCAGGGTGCCCCGCCGGTACGGGGACGGTCGGGCTTGCAAGCCCAACTCCTCAAGCCCGGCGACCAGATCGTCGACCTTGGACTCCTCGACGTCGAGGATCAGCAGCTTCTGGTAGGGGGTGGTCCGGATCCGGTTGGAGCCGTGCTGTTCGGCGAGGTCGGCGACGCGCGCCAGGAGGGTACCCGAGACCCGGCCCGCGATCGGTGACACACCGACGTAGTACCGACCGTCTACCTGCTTGTGGATCCCCACATGGTCGATCACCCTGTCGGGCTGCTGCAGCGGTGGACCGTCGCGCAACGCCCGCTTGAGGTATTCCTTCTCCAGCACCTCGCGGAACCGTTCGGGCCCCCAGTCGGCCAGCAGGAACTTCAACCTGGCCCGGTTCCGCAGCCGTCGGTAACCGTAGTCCCGGAAGACGCTGGTGACTCCCCACCAGACCTCCGGTATCTCCTCCAACGGCACCCAGGCTCCCAGTCGCTGGGCCAGCATCGGGTTGGTGGACAGTCCACCCCCCACCCACAGGTCGAAGCCGGGCCCGTACTCGGGGTGCACCACCCCGACGAAGGCGATGTCGTTGGCCTGGTAGGGCACGTCAGGCAGCCAGGAGATCGACGTCTTGTACTTGCGAGGCAGGTTGGAGAACTCTTTGCTGCCGATGAAACGCTCGGAGATCTCCCGAATCGCCGGAGTAGCGTCGACCAGCTCCTCAGCACTGATCCCGGCCACCGGGCTGCCCACGATCACCCTCGGGACGTCCCCACAGGCTTCCTGAGTGCTCAGCCCCACCGCCTCCAGGTGGCGCCAGATCGTGGGCACATCCTCAATCCGGACCCAGTGCAGCTGAATGTTCTGTCGGTCAGTAAGGTCAGCGGTGTCTCGGCCATACCGGGTCGACATCTCGGCGATGGTGCGCAGCTGCTGCAGGTTCAGCTGCCCCCCATCGATCCGGACCCGGAGCATGAAGTACTTGTCCTCGAGCTCCTCTGGCTCCAGGACCGCGGTCCGCCCACCGTCGATCCCAGGCCGGCGCTGCGTGTACAGACCCCACCAGCGGAAGCGGCCACGCAGGTCAGCCGGGTCGATGGAGTCGAATCCCCGGTGGGCGTAGATGTTCTCGATTCGGGCGCGGACGTTAAGCCCGTCGTCGTCCTTCTTGAAGCGTTCGGTGGCGTTGAGTGGCTCATGGTGCCCCAGCGCCCACTGGCCCTGGCCAGCGCGCGTGGGGGAACGGCGGGAGGTGATGGCAGGGGCCGCCATGGGGCGTCCTCTCACAGACAGGGACGCACGCACACGCGCGCCATCAACTTTGATGACAAGGCGAGGGGGGATCGCCGGTGCGGAGCGTGCGCCCGAGACGGATACCAGCGGGCGTCAGGCGACCGGCTAACAGATGGCGCTACGAACGCGGCAGTGATCGACGTGGCGTCGTGTCACCAGTCGTCGCCTGACCGCAGCAGCCATGGCCTCATATTCGCATGCGTGCGCGGCGCGCCGCCACGGAAGCGTGATCCTCCTCACCTAAATTCCGTAACGCACCCTTAAAAGTTCTGTGACAACCGACTTGCCCCTTCGCGCCCTTTCCTCCGGTTTCATGGGGACTATTCCCTCAAGCCCACCTATAACGTCGGCGCGCCGAAGACGTGGCGGTCAGCGCCGGGTGAGTGGCACCACGATCACCGCTTCGGTCCCGCCGCCGACCCTGGTCCGCAACTCGATGCTGCCCCGCAGTTCCCCCGCGGCGAGGGTACGCACGATCTGCAGCCCGAGGCGCTGGCTGCCCTCCAAGGAGAAACCTTCAGGCAGCCCGCGTCCGTGGTCGGCCACCGTGACGTGCAACTGCCGCCGCCACCGGTGCGCCGACACCACCACCTCACCGCTTTCTCCAGGCCCGTACGCGTGCTCCACCGCGTTCTGCAGCAGCTCGTTGAGCACCATCACCAAAGGAGTCGCGATCTCCGCCGGCAGCACCCCGAAGGTGCCGATGCGGCGCAGGGTCACCCGGGACTCCGGGGCCGCCACCTCGGCGGCCATGGAGGCGACCCGATCCACGATGGTGTCGAACTCCACCGCCTCATCCGAGGACATCGACAGCGTCTCGTGTACCAGCGCGATGGAGGCGACCCGGCGTACCGACTCCTCCAACGCGAGGCTGGCCTCCGGGACGCTGACCCGACGAGCCTGCAATCTCAGCAGTGCCGCGACGGTCTGCAGGTTGTTCTTGACCCGGTGGTGGATCTCCCGGATGGTGGCGTCCTTGGTCAGCAGGGCGCGGTCTCGGCGCCGCACCTCAGTGATGTCCCGCACCAACACAACCGCGCCGATCGGAACCCCGCCGGGGCGCAGCGGCAACGCGCGGGTCAGCATGGTGGCGCCGCGCGCCTCGACCTCCTTCCGCGCCGGAGCCTCGCCCCGCAGCGCCATCAGGATCCGCTCGGCCGCGTCGCTCCCCTCCAGCGGATCGTCGGCGATTCGTCCGGTCAGCGCCGCCAGATCCTCCCCCACCAGATGGCCGGGGAATCCCAGTCGGCGGTACGCGGACTGGGCATTAGGACTGGCGTACACCACCTTGCCTGCGGAGTCCAACCGGATCAGACCGTCCCCGACGCGTGGGGCGGAGGTGGTCTCCCCGGGGTGGCGGGGCGGCGGGAAACTGCCGTCAGCGACCATCTGCGCCAGGTCGTCGGCGGTGTGCAGGTAGTTGAGCTCCAGCTGGCTGGGGGTACGCGCGGTCGACAGGTTGGTGTCGCGCCCCAGCACCGCGATCACTCGGTCTGAACCGGGTAACCGCACCGGGATCGCCTCATGCCGAGCCGGCGTATCGCCGTACCAGACCGGATCCCCCTCCCGCCAGATCCGCCCCTGGTCCCGAGCGATCATCAGGTGCGCGACATCGGGCCCGCGAGCCCGCCGTCCCACCTGGTCGTCCAGGTACGCGGTGGGAGCGGTGGTGGGGCGGCACTGCGCCACACACAGCATCTCCCCGTCCGGGAGGGTGACCCACATCAGCAGGTCCGCGAAGGACAGGTCGGCCAGCAACTGCCAATCGCCGGCGAGCCGCTGCAGATGTTCGATGTCGTCCGGGGATAGGTCAGCGTGCTCGTCGACCAGTTCGCGCAACGTGGACACGATGGGAGCGTGCCACGTTTTGGCGGGGCAATAACAGTCGGACGCCGTTCCTGGCACCGATATGACCGACGCCACTGGAGGCTGACGACCGGAAAGTCCGCTATCGCGCCTGATCGCCGTGGCCGCGCGGCTGCCTGAGCGCGGGTCCGGTATAAAGCCCGCTCACCGTCAGAGGGTCTCGGTGACCTTCGTCAGACCCCGAGGAGTGTCCGGGTTCTCACCGCGGGCCAACGCCAGCGCCAACGCCAACCGCTGCAGCGGCAGGATGTCCAGCAAGGGGGCGTACCGCTCATCCACGCGAGGCGTGGGGATGCGCAGGCCCGCGCCGGGCAGATCCGCCGGCCCCACCACGACGACGTCGGCGCGCCGCTGCCCCAACCGGACCAGGACGTCCCGCATGGCGGCGCCGGCTGGCCCGGTGCCCACCACCGCGATCACGGGGACGTCAGGGTCAGTCATGGCCAGCGGGCCATGCAGTAGATCCGCGCCCGAGAACGCCAACGCCGCCAGGTAGCTGGTCTCCATCAGCTTCAACGCGGCCTCCCGCGCTGTCGGATAGGCGTACCCGCGTCCGGTGGTGACGAGGCGTTCGGCGAATCGGTATCGGTCGGCCAGTTCGGTCGCGGTCGCATCGGCCAGTACGCCCGAGGCCAGGTCAGGTAACGCCGCTACCGCGGCCCGCTCCGAGGCAGGCAGGACGCCGTCCCCGGCCCGGATCCCCTCTACCAGCATCAGCAGCGCCAACAGCTCGGCCGTGTAGGTCTTGGTCGCCGCGACGGCCCGCTCCGGCCCGGCCGCGATATCGATGGTCAGCTCCGCCGCCTGCGCCAACGGCGAGTCAGGAGCGTTGGTGACCGCCAGGGTGTGCGCGCCGGCACGCCGCGCGACTCGGGTCACCTCGACCAGGTCCGGAGAGCCGCCGCTTTGACTGACCCCGACCACCAAGGCACCGGACAGGTCGGGTCGGGCGCCATAGACGGTGATCGCTGACGGTGAGACCAGCCCGGCGGGGATCCCTAAACGGATTTCGGTGAGGTACGCGGCGTACAGGGCCGCGTGATCGCTTGTGCCTCGGGCGGTGTACAGCACCAGTCGTGGGCGCCGTTGAGCGATGACCTTGGCGACCTCTGCGATAGCGCTCGCGCGCTCCTCCACCAGCCGGGTGAGCACCGCCGGCTGCTCGGCGATGTCCGCCGCCATCCCTGCCCCAGGCTCTACCACCGACGTCTCCTGCTCGATCATGCGCGGAACTGCTCGACTTCGAGCATAACTAAGCAGCAAGCGCGCGAAAAGCGCTCATGATGAGCGCGCCAACGCTAGGCGCAGGTGAGTTGGACGTGGTGAGACGACGCCGATGCTCACGGTGTTCTCGCTATCGGCGTTCCCCAGACGAGGTCCTCAAAACGAGGTGGCCCATGGTCTCTCAAGGGCGGTACGCGGACGCGAGCACGCGGCCCAGGTGTTGAGGTGAGGATTCCGCCGGGTGTGGAGCGGTACGCGGGCGCCGCGACCGGTGACGCAACCGGTGTCGCGACGGTGCTGGGTGAGGTGGACCGGTGTCGCGACCGACGATCGGTGTCGCTGAGGCGACGGCGGTGAGCACAGCAGCCGCCCGACGGACGCATCAGAATCCGCAGAGCCCGCTGTTTACCGGTTCCTACCCGTTATCCCCTGCCCGGGGCGACCTTAGGAGTGCGATGGCGTCTCGTTACTCGAACCCGATGCCGACCGGGCATCGGGTTTACAACGCGAGCGCGCCGAAGGGGCGGCGCTCAGGACACATAGGACCGAATCACCACGGTCCGATGTGGTCACAGTTCGATACGCCAGGCGAGCAGTTTGATGTGAGGGACCGGGGTCCAGTCCCGTTCCGGGATCCTGGTGAAACCCAGCCGGGTGTACAGCCGCTGCGGGCGGATGAGGATGTCACGGGTGCACAGCACCACCGCGGACAAGTTGAGCTCAGCGGCGCGGGCCAGGACGGCGCGTACCAGCAGTTCTCCAATCCCACGGCGCTGAAAGTCCGGATGCACCGCGAGCATCCGGAACTCCCCCTCGCCGGGGCGAGAGATCTCGGCGTACCGACTGCCGGGCAAACAGAAAGTCACAGTACCGACAACATGGTTGTTTTCTTCGTCCACCGCCACCAACAGCTCAGCGTCGCGGGCGCGGGAGGCTGCGTCGGCTAACGTCTGGATGTATTCGGGGTCGTCTTCCAGTTGACCCGAGTCACGGTACGCCGCGACGGTGATCTGCCCAGCCTGACGATACTCGGCCGGTTGGGCCGGACGGACGATGATCTGTGACATGCCGCCATTGAACCCCAACCGACCGACGACTCCGCGTTGCGGGGACCGGCTGGTACCGGGCCACGACCGCGTCAGCTGATGACCGCGATCAGGTCGCCCTCTTGAACCACGTCCCCTTCCTTGACGGCCAGCTGCGTCAACGTGCCCCCAGACTCCGCCACGACGGGGATCTCCATCTTCATCGACTCGAGAATGACCAGGGTGTCACCGTCCGAAACCGTGTCGCCCTCGGAGGCGACCACCTTCCAGACGTTGGCCACCATCTCCGCCCGGATCTCCTCGGCCATTACTCCTCCTCCAACCGGTATCAGCGGTGCTGATGTGCCGACGTGAACGCTGGTCTAGCAAATCACGAAGAGTCGCCGACCGGGCGGCCCGGTCGGCATGGTCCATCTCAGTACCATCCCATGGTCGGCCATCGCGCCGACACAGAACCACGGAGACGACGAGGAGTAGTCCGATGGCAAAGAGAGCTCGCAAGCGTCGCGCTCGTCGGAAGAAGAACGCCAATCACGGCAAGCGCCCCAACGCCTGAGTCGCGTTGGTATGACTGCCCGACGGTGACAGACAGTCGGGAAGCTGACAGGCCGTGGTCCCAGGGCCACGGCCCACAGATCCCCCGTGGCTGTTGGCCCGTGGCCCTGCACTCTCCCGACTCCGGCTCCCTCCCTGACAGGGGACGGGCCTGTGACCTGCGACATTGAGGACCTGACCGAAACCTCGAGGATGACCGAAATTCGCTGAGCTGGGACAACGGCGAAAACGACTCCCACACGACCCTGCGGGGAACCGCGCCTGTCACGTGACGGCGGAGAGGGTTTGGGCCGAGGATGCGCGGTGCGGCCGTCTGAGGATGCCGGTGGTTTGGAATTCCGTGGCCGGATATTGCGCCGTTGCCCGGTGATGGACATCAATGCCCATTCATCACCTATTCGTCGAGGCATAAAAACTGATCAAGGAGCGCGACAACCAACGCTCCTTGATCAGCGGATACCGGTCCTAGCTTTGGGGTGTGGATGCCATCGATACATGAGTTCATCGCCGACACTCGCCTGCGTGGCGCCCGAGCGACCGCGACACAGATTCTGTGATTCTTATTCAGAATCACTCCCTCCGACGAGCGCCGCGGGCTCTGCGTAAAGTTCGGTGTCTTCGTTACGCCCTGCGGCCTCTATTCGGTGAGTAACTCCTGCCCTTCGGCTTCCATCACAAGTTGACGGAGTTTACTGCGGAGGCGCTCGTGAAGCTCGGCTGGCGCGGATTCCCGACCGCAACAACGAGCCACGAGCGTCTTGACCTCCAGTTCGATTCCGAACTCCCGCAGGCAGGGGGAACACTCATCCAAATGTTTCCTGATACGCCCTCGCTGCTCGCTGTCGCATTCCACGTCGAGGTATAGATAGACCTCCGCGAGCACATCGCGGCAGTCGATCTCATGAGGTTCACCGCAGCTCACCGGTCACACCTCCTGCGCCGCCGGCTGCCCCGCCGGGCGGGTAAAGCCCCTCTCGGCGGCGTACCGCTCCAACATCCGCCGCAGATTCCGTCGTCCCCGGTGCAGCCGTGACATCACCGTACCGATGGGGGTGTCCATGATGTCGGCGATCTCCTTATAGGAGAACCCCTCTACGTCCGCCAGGTAGACAGCTATCCGGAACTCCTCGGGAAGGCTCTGCAGCGCCTCTTTGATATCCGAATCGGGTAGCCGTTCCAGCGCTTCGGTTTCAGCCGACTTCAGTCCGCTTGAGGTGTGCGACTCCGCTTCCGCCAACTGCCAATCGGTGATCTCATCCGTTGGGCTCTGGGCAGGCTGCCGCTGGCGGCGACGGTAGGAATTGATATAGGTGTTGGTCAGAATGCGGTACAGCCAGGCCTTGAGGTTGGTTCCTTCCTCAAACTGGTGGAAGGCCGCGAACGCCTTAAGGAAGGTCTCCTGCACCAAATCCTCGGCGTCCGCTGCGTTACGCGTCATCCGCAGCGCCGCGGCGTAGAGCTGGTCGACGAATGGCAACGCGTCCCGCTCGAACCGGGCTCGCCGCGCTTCAGCCGTCTCCGCTCGTACCACGTCGCTGTTCCCCTCCCGCCAGGCCTGCGCAGAGGATACGCCGCCGAAGCGAGATGCCGCCTGCTGAATCTGGTCCATCCGGGCAGGCCACTCAGGAGCCCTCAGCAGGTCCCGTAACCGTTCGGGTTCGGGTGCCTTCTGCGACTGCTTTTGACACAGTGTCACCACACCACCTCGCTCCTTCCTTGGTAGCCGCCGGTTCGACCAGAGCAACTGTGACGCAAAAGTTACTGTGCGCAGTCGCCACCATCCGTCCGGACGACTTTGCCTCCGGCGTGTGCAACGGAATAGAGGTCAAAAGCATTCCGCAGATGCCGTGGTTGCGGGCGCCAACCTCCTGATTGTGAGGCTCGCCACCCGTTATGCCGCCCAACCATGCTTCGTCATCCACTCCAGCACGTGAGCGGCCACGGTTGCTGGATCTCGACGCAATGAGTGGTCGGCAGCGGGCACCACACGCACGCTGACCCCGGAACTGGCCGTGGGGATACCGAAGGGGTCCCGTTCGCCGTTAACCACCAGGACAGGCACACCAGTCCGCAATTCCTCGGCCCTATCACGCTCCGGCCGCCGAGGCGGGTGCAGAGGGAAAGCCAAAGCCACCACCCCGACCGCGCCGACGGCTTGGGCGGTCCGACACGCCACTCTGGCTCCGCTGGAGCGGCCACCGACCACCAGAGGTAGGTGGGGTCCGTATCGATCACGCAGCACCGCGATCACGGCGCTCCAGGCCTCGTCAAGCTGGCGGGCCGGGGCGGG